>Ga0209107_10000046_pt1 | contig 74619 bp, 77 predicted proteins | sample LakErihyJuly2011_2_FD_187460 | JGI IMG/M metagenome (GOLD analysis project Ga0209107, IMG submission 187460) | Freshwater microbial communities from dead zone in Lake Erie, Canada - CCB hypolimnion July 2011 (SPAdes) (version 2) | ecosystem: Environmental > Aquatic > Freshwater > Lentic >...
TCTATTTTAAACTCTTCAGTTTTGGTATATTTTTTAAAATGTACTTCAAAAACTTTTTGAGATGGTTTTTCCTTAATTATAAAATGATTTATATTTTTATCAGTACTATACTTATCTGAAAAAATTTCTTTTATTTTCTTATAACTTTTATTAAATATTCTTATTATTTTATCCTTTACAATATCCTTGTATGTTTTATCTTCATAATCTAAAATTATATCATTCATATCTATTTTTGCTTTATATTCTGTAGGATCTTCTATGCTATCTACTTTATTATAAACATGTAATACAACGTCTATAAATCCTTCTTCTTTATCACTGGGAGCACCTCCTCGTTTTTTTTGTAGCGAATAAACACCTTTATATTTTTTAATAGGATAATATTTGTGTTTATCTTTAATATATTTTTTTTTATTTTCATCTAGATATATATATTTCCTATCACCAGAAACATGATCTATATGAGAACGTACATACATATTATGTTATCTATTATAATATAATAATATTATATAAGAAAATACTATATTATATTTATAAAAATATATAATGAATAATTATAGATTTACTAAGGAATGGTTTTTACAATCTGAAATAAAAAGAAATTTAGAATATTTTCTAGATAAGAATAAACAGAATAATATATTAGAAATAGGGTGTTATGAAGGAATGTCAAGTACATTTTTTGCCGATAATTTTTTAGACAATGAAGGATCTACTATGATATGCGTAGATCCATATTTAAAAATAGATGATAATGATCATAAGACATTATTGCAAAATAATGAAGAATTAAATTTTGATCATAATATGTCTATATGTAAAAATAATGGTAAAATAACAATACATAAAATTACCTCTGACGACTTTTTTTCTATAAATAAAAATACATTCAATTTTATATATGTAGATGGTTGTCATATGTGCGAATTTATAACAAGAGATCTAGAAAATAGTTTTAATGTTTTAGAAAAAGGCGGTATTATGTGGATGGACGATTATCTCGGTGGAGATGGTATTCAAATTAAAAAGACCATGGAAGAATTTTTAGAAAAATATAATGGACAATATGAATTAATCAATAAGGGTTATCAATTGGCTATTAGAAAATATTAAGCCCTCCTATGTAAACCCAATCTTTATAACCCAAGCGGTTTAATCCAAATGGGAACACATATATTATCATTTTTAACAGTATGTGAAAAGAAACAATTACATTTAAAATTACAATATTTACTACGTATTGGTTTGACAGCAGTAATATTTTCAACACTAGAAGATAATAATAGGCTTTGCGTTTGTTTTTTAAAATATGGGTTTAATCCACCAATATATATAGTGTGTATGAAAGATATATACACAATAAGAGAGATAATATTCAACATTATTATATATAAATAAAATTATATATTTATATATAAATATGCCAACAAAAACAGAAAAAACATATTTTATAATGACAAACAGTAAGGGAGATTATGGATGTATTACATTTACTGATTATGATATGTATCTACGATGCTTAGATACATATGATAAACTAGGATGGATAGGATAATATAGAAGTATCTTCTAAATATTCTATTGTTTATATAATAGATATGGAATATATTGATAAAAAGGAAAAATCAATAATGAATATACTTACAAATGATAAATTTACAAACAATTTTTCAAAAGCATGGGGGAAAAAGAGTAATACATACTTGAATACTAGTGAATGTATGAAATATATTAGAGACTATAAAAAATATAAAAAGGGATTAGTAGATTACATTATAAATCCCAAAACAGGAGAGAAGATAGGAAGAGGTACAGAAAAACAAACTAAAAACCGATTGAGACATATGTATGAACATTGTATGAAAAAATGGTTTTCTGATTCTAATTTTCCTAAAAACATTACATCTTCGCAGCAGAAAGATAGTAACATTTCTAAAAATGATAAATCATTAAAAACTGGTCTATTACCAATTCCTGAATTATCAAAAGAATCATCTTTAGAGTCGAGGTTAGTTATTAAAGAATTATCAAATGGAAATTTTAACATTAGAAGAATAAGGAAATTTTTTGGAAAAAACTATTTATTAGAGATAAACAACGAAAAATCTTCTAAAGAAATCGATGAATATGATTTATTAACTATTAAAATTTTTACTAAAAGAGGTCTTGGTGTCAAAATAATAGATATCAAAATACCTAAAATATTTAATAAAGGTACTAGTAGAGAGAAACATATTTACGAACATTCTTCGAGCAAAAAATCAACATATTTATATGAAATAAAAGATGTAATAAAACTAATATTACTAATGGCGGAAAAAAATAAGATATTTTATAAGTTAGGCATGCATTTAGCATTTAAGAAATATAGTTTTTCGCATTTAACATTAAAAGAGTATGAAGATTTTGTAAAATTATTATTTACTGAATAATTTATTTTTTTATCTATTATAATAAGAATGGCTACTATATCAACAACCAGAGAAACAAGAATAACAAAGGATAAGGCAAATATATTAAATATGAAACAATGTAATACATTTATAAAAGATTATAAGGATTACATAAATGGTAAGATATCTCAAATTAAACATCCAAAAACTAATAAGATAATAAGAGAGGCTGCCAAAGTTAAATATTTATATAATAAATGTGTAGAAAAATATGATATAAAGACTTCTATGTCTCCAGCGAGTATATCTAAATTGACTAAATTATCATCAACAGATAAGAAGACAAAGACATCAAAATCTATAGATTATGAGAAAGAGATAAATATATTAAATAATATAGACATAAGAGATATATTAAATTTACCGAATGGAACATTTAAAGATAATCGTGCTTTAATTAAAAGTTTATTCAAAGTTCCTATAAGTGAGAAGAGAGGATTTGAGGTATTAAAGAAGTATCTAAATGATCCTAATAATAATTCTAAATATGCTATTAGTTATCGCGAATATGTTAGCGAAATAGTAAAGTTAATTCCTATATATGATCCATTTATGAAGAAGAAGGATTTTAGAATATATGTATTTAAAAAATTCAATCCAATCAAAGAAGTTAACAGAGAAGCAATTTTTGCTTTTATAGAATATTGTCAAAAACTATATTTATCTGCTATTATTCAAGATTCGAGAAATCTAAATTTAGGTAATTTTATTTATAATGAGAATTACAGAGGAGTAACAACAACCTCAGGTTTCTACACGAGGTTGGTGGAAAATAAATATATTTATTATTCGTTTTATTATTGTTCTAAAATAATATTAGAAAGACTTTCGAGTGATACGGAATTAATACAGAACCTTGCTATAACAAAGATAATGATGAAAAATCTCGTTGATAAAAACTTTTTAATTGAAGACCCTAATGTTTCACTATCATTTAGTACAAGTAGCAGCAGTTCTAAAAGCGATGACATGACTGATAAGGATTCATCTATGAATACTATATACAAACAATTAGGTAAAAAAGAGTTTGTTAAATATATTATGAATAACGGAGAAAACCCAAGAACTGTTAATGATTCAGATCCTTATTTGGGAGTTAAATGGGAAAAATTATCATTAAATAAACTTAAAATGGTTGTTAAAATATCTCATGAGTTAAATGGCAGAACATTCACGTATGCGTATTATGCGATAAGTTTATATAAGGATTGGAAAAATTCTATAAGAAATAGAAAACAATTCATTAATCCTATTAACAGAATCCCATTTACTGAAGAAGATGAGAATACTATATTAAATGTATTAGATAAAAAATATTCTCTTATTGAAAGACCTACACAAAGACCTATTGGAAGACATGATATATATTATCAAGATACAGAGTTAATTCGTAATTATGGTATAGATTTTTTTAGATTAAATATATGGTTTAATACGGGAACGCAAGAACGTACTAATTATATTAGAATAGTTTCAATAAATATAATAGCAAACCTCCCGCTATATTATAGCGAAGGGAGTGATGTAGAGTTTAATCTAGCATTTTTATTTGAAAATATAGAACAATTGAAGTATGAAAATAAAATAATAAGTAAAAAGATACCATTTAAATTACACCCTGCATTTGTCAAGTATTATAATTCCTATATAACAACTGAAGAACAATATAAGGATTTTTTCACATTAATAAAAAGATCAGTATAATAGGATAATTATATAGATATGATAATTTTTTTTATAATATAATTATGTAATTTTATAATTATATAAATATATTAGTAAGAATGTATAAAAATTATTACTATTTTATAGAAGATTTAGACGTAACAAATGATAATTTGCCAGATGGCGTTTTAGTACGTCAATATAAGATTGATAAAAAACGAAATATATATCATTATATAAAGAATTCTTATATTACGGATGATAATTTAGTAAAAATACTAGATGATGTTGTTATTCAAAATAATGCGGATAAGAAATTATTAAATACGATACTTGTATCTAATTTAACAATGAATAAAATAAGAAATAAACATATACCAATTGAAAAAATACCACGAGTTGCTATTTCTAAAACTTCGCATTTTGCCCATTTAATAAAAGGGAAAAACATTGACATTAGTAAACTAATAAAAGATTTGACAGTTTTACTAGGGTAGGTAATAACTTTCTATAACTATAATAGATACGTAAGATAATAAGACGATACGATGATGAAGAAAAAGTTTTATTATTTAATAGAAGATATAGATATAAATGGTGATAATAACGCAGATGGTTTTATAATTACTAAATATAAAATTAATTCAAAAACAAATGATAAGATATTTTTACAAACTAAATATTTTTCAATAGAAGACTTTCAAAAAAAGATGTTGGCAATAAGATTAAAACAAGATATTGCGAAATTAAAAAAAGATATTACAATATCTAAAAAGGGAGGATTTATGGAAAGACACCCTTATGTTGAATTGGAAGTCGTGTCTCAGCGTGCACAACAGATAGATTCGCGGCAATTATTAGTAAAATTGGAAGAACTTCAAAAAATACAAAAGGATCAACAAGTTAACCCTCAAATATTATTAGAAAAATTACAAAAATTAGAAGAAAAAATACAATTACAACATAACCAATTACAAGCAATACATAATCCTCAATATAATCAATATAATCAACATAATCAACATAATTCATACGATCCTATAATTAGCAATCGCGGGTTTGATAATTATATGAATAATAAAATTGTCGATGTTCCGCCCGTTATAGTGTCATTACATGGTAAAAAACCGAATATGCTAGATAATATTGTTGAAGGTTTTGGGTTGGGTGTTGGATTAGCAGCGGCTGATAGTTTAGTAGACATGATTATTTAATTTTTATAATAATAGTAGATATATTTATTTATAGGATTTATAAGGCATTTCTAATTTTATTGAAGAAATCAACATATTTCTCCATAGTATCAAGAGTTGTATTATTATACTCTTTTAATACATTGATTGGCTTGATAGGCATACTTTTACCAAACAATTTTTTATTTCTCACGAGAAAATTTATATTATCAAATAATATTTGTGGAATATATGCAGCATCTATATCTTGATTTGGAAAACTGTAAGGTATTCTAATATGTATTAAAGGCACTAATATATTTTCTTGATCAGGAATTATAGCGATATATTGGAATACAATTGAAACATGATTATACTCTTGTATTGTATGATATGATATGTCGCGTCTTCCTTCTCCGTAAGTAGGTCTTTGTAATCGCGGATACATAGATAACATGGCATTCATGATAGTTTCTTTATCTTCCTCTGTAAAAGGAACTCTATTGTAAGGATTTATAAATGGTATTCTTTGCAACCGATGGCTTTTTTCAGAATTTCTCCAATATCTATAAAGAGTTCTCGCATAAAAAGCGTGTCTATATATTTTACCATTTATAACTGATGGTATTGAAATAACTTTTTTAAGTTTATTGACAGTCATATCTTTCCATTCATCGCCTGATAGGTCTGTATCATTCATATTATTTTCTAAAATATGTGCTACCATTTCATCTTTTGTTTTTCTATATTTTTCAATATTTGCTTTAGATTGAAAATGACTGTGATTACTTGAAGAACTTCTAGGAGTTCCCGACCAACTAAATGATTTACTTACAGATATCGAACCATCTTTGTAATCTAATGGTATATTTTTAGTAACAAGAGCATCTAATAAAATTATGCTTTTATTTACAGAATCGCTAACGTCGTTAATCATATTATCCCTTATAACAACGTGAATGAATTGGAGTGCCAAATAATACTCCATATTATCATCTAATTTTTTAATAATATCTTCGCGATTTTTGTTATGTTCAGAATATATTATTATATTGACAAATTCAGTATTAGGATATGATTTTAAAATTATTGTTCTAATCTCATTAGGACTTTTATAAAATGTATTTTTCCACATATTTTTAATTTCCTTGCCTGTATTTTTAATAGAATTAGTTATATTAGGACGCATTGTTGATGCAACTTGATCAATTCTAAAAGGATCGTAAATATAACCATATTTCCATCCGTATTTGTTTGTTAAAATAGCGGCCATTAGTGTATTATTAGAATAAATGTCGTTAATAATTCTATTAATTTGTTCTAAAATCTTGTAATAAGAATTAACAAATTTATTTTGTGTAGCGGAAGCGTTGCGATTCGTTTCAAGATATTCTTTAAGTTTCCACAAACCTTTTTCATATATTATAGGCTTGGCAAATAACGAATCTATCAATTTTCTGTTTTGAGCGAGAGTATTTATAGGAATATATACAATATCTTGAACCTTTATATAAGAATCTAAAATGATTTCATTATCTCCCGAATCTTTTGATGATGATGATTTAGAAGAATATGATAAATCTTCAAACTCATAGTTTCTTTTACATTTGTCATATATAAATTTAATTCTATCAGCGTCATTAAGAGGTTTGTTAGTTTTTGGATTATTTATTTTTGATATCTTACCATTTTTATATTCTTTGTAATCTTTAATGAAGGCCTCACATTGCTTCTCAGTCAAATTATTATTTTTATCATTTCTAAATGCCGATATTTTAGAAGCAGATGACATATTATTCTAATTATATAAGATATTATAATGTGTAATATAATATATATATAATAGTTATTTATAAGGCATTTTTAATTTTATCAAAAAAATCCTTATATTGAATGTAATCATTCAATGTCTTACCATTATACTGTAATAATACTGGTAAGGGTTTTAGTAGTAAATCTTTTCCAAATGTTTTTTTAGTTTTATTGAGATGCGAAATATTTTCAAATAAATAGTGTTGAATATAAGCAGGTTCAACATCAATATTAAATCTTAAGGGTATTTTGATAGTTATTATAGGTACTGATATATTTTCATTGTCTATTTTGAATATATAATTAAAATTAATACTCATTATTCCATTAGGAATATCAACAAAATTAAAAACTATATCCTTTCTCCCTTCACCAAATCTTGGTCTCTGTATAGTAGGATACAATAATGTAACAGCATTCATTATATCAACTTTATCATCTTCTGTAAAATCCTTTCTCGTATAAGGGTTTTTAAAAGGTTTTTTGTCTTTAACAGAAATTTTCCAAGCCTGATATAATGTTCGTATATAAAAAGCGACTCCATATGTATTACCTCCTTCTTTATATTTTAAACTTATGACATTTTTAAGTTTATTTAAGGTCATATCTTCCCATCTTTCTGCGAGATATGGGTCAGTATCATTAATATTATTTTCTGTAATTTCAGCAACTAAATCACCTTTTGTTTTTCTATATCTTGCTATATTCGCATTTGATTGAAAATGACTATGATTACTAGAAGAACTTCTTGGAGTTCCTGACCAACTAATAGATTTACTTACAGATACAGATTTTGAATTATTATTATTATTATTATTAAATAATATATTTACTATATCTTTTGTAATGAGAGAATCTAATATATTCAAATGTAAATTTACATTATTTTTATGAACGGAACTTAAATAATCGTTTGACATTTCACCCCTTATGATAACAAGGATAAATTGCAATGCGATATATTTCTCCATATTATCATCTAAATTTCTAATAACATCATCTTTATTATGATTATTTTCAGAATATAATATAATTTTTTTTAGTTCATCAACGGGTTGATTATTTAATCCAAAACATCTAAACTCATGTGTGTGTAAATATTTTGTATCATTCCACATATTTTGCAATGTTTTTTGAGTAGTTTTAATAGCATCTATTATATTAGGTCGTGGTATAATTTCTGGTATAGCAAAAGGATTATATTTATAATTTAATTTCCATTTATGTTTTGTTGTTAAGATTTCTATAGAATTCACTTTGTAATGATATATTATCCTTATAATTTTATTAATTTCGCTTAAAATCTTGTTATAAGATTTAACATAAATATTTTGCATGTATTCTGGTTGTAAATCGAGATATCCATATAGTTTCCACAATCCTACTTCGTACTTTATTGGTTTTGTAAATAATGATGCTATTAATTTTTTGTTATATTCTAAAGTATTTAAGGGAATATATATAATATCTTGAACTTTTTCATAAGAATCTAAAATAATTTCGTAATCTTCGGGCTCTGGAGATTTAGATTTCGGCAATGCACTACCTAATCCTAGTTTTTCCTTACATTTATCATATATGTATTTAATTCTATCAGCGTCATTAAGAGGCTTGTTGGTTTTCGGATTATTTATTTTTGATATTTTGCCATTTTTATATTCTTTATAATCTTTAATAAATGCTTCACATTGTTTATCTGTCAAATTATTATTTTTATCTTTTTTAAATACCGATATTTTAGAAGCAGATGACATCCTCTAATTATATTAAATATTATTAAAAATGTTCTATTATTTTGTTATATTAAAAAAAATTGACAGCAATATTTGAAATAAATTATACAACTATGTCAAAGATGTCAACCGTTCCTACCGTCGCTACCGTCGCCAAAGCCGTCAACTTCGTATCTCTAGTAATTTTCTTGAATGTTATCGTTTATACAGACGCACGCATTCATCGTACGAGTAGTAGGGGTAGTCGCGTTCATTGTGATTATAACTGGGTAAGGAATATTGAGAGAGAGAGAGATGATTTGAAAGATCGCATTGAGTATATGAGAAGTAGTAATACAGATTTGGAAATTATACTTACGCGTAATAGTTGTGATGCGGGACAGATGTTTAGATACAATAAGGATAATGGATATAGTATCAAATGTATTTCTTGTCCCGAGAATCATTACAGGAGCAAGACAAATACAACGTGTTATCATTGTCCTGAAGGTTTCTATTCAAGCCCTGGTTCAGCCGAATGTAAGAAGGCTAAGACTAATACAAGCAATGTTCATACGCTATGTAAACAGGGAAGTATTGTTGGTAATAATAAGTTTGGTTATCATCTCGCTAGTTGTATTTCTTGCCAATCGTTGAATAAAAGGGGATATATGCCATATGATAATAATCATGATACTTGTATGACATGCCCTGGTGGCGGTGTTGTAAATATTCAGGGCACTCGCTGTAATATGTGTCCTACTGGATATTTTGAGAAGGATAATGAATGTGTTCAGTGTAATATTGGAACATACACTGATAAGGAAGGGATGACTGAATGTAAGGTATGTAATAATCCTAATGCTCTGGCTTATACTTCAGTTGGTGGAAATAATTGTGAAGATAGTATCTTTCATGATTTGGCGAAGACCTTTAATAATAATATCATGAACTTCGATATTATATTTAAGCCTCTTGTTGCTGGTGCTCACGGAAGTGCTGCTTTTCTGTCAAATAATGAAAAAAGTATTAAAAATAGTATGCCGCTATTAATGGGGGCTGTTGTAGTAGGTTGGTTTATGTTTTAATTGCTAATCTAATTTAACATCAAATATAAAAAACTCTAAAAAAAATATATATTTTTTATTTTTATTCTTATTCTAAAAAATGATTATATTTATATAATAGATAATATAATGAATTTTAACTTTGAATCTATTAATGCTGACCCCTTAGGTTTTATAAAGAATAATAAAAAGAAGGATATTATTGGATTGCTCATTATAGCCGATGGTGCTTTTTTCAATGGAGATAAATCTATTTTAAAGGATGATATCTATGATATTATAAAGGATTATATTCGTAAAAAATATCCAAAAGACCCTTATTTAAAACGAGTTGGTGCAGATGTTGATAATAAGGTAGTTCTTCCTTATTATATGGGTTCTCAAAATAAGATCAAGGATAGTGAAGAAGAAATAACAAAATATAAGAAACAATATAGCGGACCATATGTCATTAGTGATAAACTCGATGGTGTAAGTTGTCTTATTATATATAAGAAGATTGACAAAAAAAAATATGATATTAAATTATATACGCGTGGAAATGGAACAGAAGGTCAAGATATTAGTCATTTATTAACATATATCAATGGATTTCCTAGTTTGTCTAATATATCATATGATTATTTGGCTGTTAGAGGAGAACTGATTATTTCGAAAAAAAATTGGGAAAATCTTAAGAAAGACGGAGATAATGGGGCTAACCCGCGTAATACTGTATCTGGAGCAATAAATTCTAAAACTTTAAATAAAAAAATATTGAATGCTATAGATTTTGTATGTTATACTTTAATATCACCTATTGATCCTAAAATAAAGAATGGTTTAGAAATCTTAAAAAAAATGAAATTTTTGGTAGTAAATCATATAGTTAAGGATGATATTAATCTTGATATATTATCAGAAAATCTTCAAAATTCTAGAAATAACGATTATATTATAGATGGTATTGTGATAAATGATATAAGTAAAAATTATGAAATTGAAAAGGGTAAAAATCCAACACATTCATTTGCTTTCAAATCGATTCATACTCTTGAAAAAGTCGAGGTTATTGTTCGCGAAGTTGAATGGAATGTATCTAAAGATAAATATATGAAACCTATTGTTAAGTTTGATGAAATATTGTTGGATGATGTTAAAATAAAACAGGCTACTGGATTTAATGCGGGATTTATTGAGAAAAATGTAATTGGCCCAGGATCACGTATTATAATTATTCGCTCGGGAAATGTTATACCTCATATTAATTCGGTATTATCTAAATCTGCTTCTGGAATTCCTAGTATGCCCGGTGTAGTTGATGTTAATTATAAATGGAATGATACGCACGTTGATATTATTATGATAGATGATGGTAATAAGAATAGTATGTATGATATAAAAAATATAATGTATTTTATGAAAACTATAGAAATAGATTATATGGGGCCCGGAAATATAACAAAAATATATAATGCTGGTTATGATGATTTAAATAAAATAATTAATATTAAAAAAGACGATTTGTTGAAGATCGATGGGTTTAAAAATAAGAGTGCGGACAATATTATAGAGGCTTTGAAGAAGATTAAAGAGGTTGATTGCAATGTTCTTATGGATGCTTCTAATATTATGGGACGTGGTTTTGGTTTAAAGAAAATTAAGAGTATTACTGATGTATATCCAGAAATCTTAGATAATACTAAGACGGGGCGTAATAAAGCACTTAAATTAAAAGTTGCTGAACTTATAAAAATAAATGGTATAGCGGCGACAAGTGCTGAACTATTTATAGAGAATCTACCTAAATACTATGAGTTCTATGATAATCTAGGGTTTAAATGTAAGGGCGATAAGAAACCTCAGGTAATCGCGAGCAATATTAATACTAATTTAAAAGATAAGACATTTATATTTTCGGGTTTTAGAAATAAAGACTATGAAAAAATTATAGTAGATAATGGTGGTAAAATAACGACAAGTATATCTAAAAACACGCATTATTTAATAGTAAAGGATAAGGACGAGAATACGGCTAAAATTATCAAAGCCCGCGAATTAGGAATAACTATATTAAGTGTTGAAGATTTTATAAAAATGCTATAAAAATATGTTGAAAGTCATTAAGTTATTTATAGTATATATAACCGAAATATTCTATTTTTTACAATATAAAAATAGGATTTTTAAGATTTCTTGGTTTGGATTATAAGAGGTTATAGAAAGGCCTCTTAGGCATGCCATAGGCATGGGCGACCCTTTAAGGGATTCTAGAGAAGCCAAGATATTTATATTTTTTGATTTTAAAATTTGAGTAGCATAAGCGTATAACTTTATATTTTCTAATATTTCAAAAGTTTTCTAGAAATTTCTAAATAATTTCAGATATGTACTCAAAATTCAAAATAGGATTTTTAAGATTTTTTGGTTTGGATTATAAGAGGTTCTAGATAGGCCTCTTAAGGCATGCCTTCCGCATGTGCGACCCTTTAAGGGATTCTAGAGAAGCCAATATATTTACTTTTTTTGATTTTAAAAAATGAGTACATAACTTTATTTATTTAGAAATTTATAAAAAACTTTTAAGATTTTAGAAATATCAGAGATATGTACTCAAAATTAAAAATAGGATTTTTAGGATTTTTTGGTTTGAATTATAAGAGGCTATAGAGAGGCCTCTTAGGCATGCCATAGGCATGTGCGACCCTTTAAAGGATTCTAGAGAAGCCAAGATATTTACTTTTTATGATTTTAAAAAATGAGTACATAACTTTATTTATTTAGAAATTTATAGAAAACTTTTAAGATTTTAGAAATATCAGAGATATGTACTCAAAATTAAAAATAGGATTTTTAAGATTTTTTGGTTTGGATTATAAGAGGTTATCTAGATAGGCCTCTTAAGGCATGCCTTCAGCATGTGCGACCCTTTAAAAAGGATTCTAGAGAAGCCAAGATATTTACTTTTTTTGATTTTAAAAAATGAGTACATAACCTTATATTTTCTAATATTTCAAAAGTTTTCTAGAAATTTCTAAATAATTTCGGATATGTACTCAAAATTAAAAATAGGATTTTTAAGATTTTTTGGTTTGAATTCTAAGCAGTTATAGTGAGGCCTCTTAGGCATGCCTTCAGCATGGGCGACCCTTTAAAGGATTCTGGAGAAGCCAAGATATTTATATTTTTTTGATTTTAAAATTTGAGTAGAGTAAGCGTATAACTTTATTTATTTAGAAATTTATAGAAAACTTTTGAAATTTTAGAAAAATCAGAGATATGTACTCAAAATATAAAATAGGATTTTTAAGATTTTTTGGTTTGAATTATAAGAGGTTCTAGAAAGCCTCTTAGGCATGCCTTCAGCACGGGCGACCCTTTAAAGGATTCTAGAGAAGCCAAGATATTTATATTTTTTTGATTTTAAAATTTGAGTAGAGTAAGCGTATAACTTTATTTATTTAGAAATTTATAAAAAACTTTAGAAAAATTAGAAAAATCAGAGATATGTACTCAAAATTCAAAATAGGATTTTTAAGATTTTTTGGCTTAATGGTATCCTCGTGCTATATATTGGTAATCCTCATGATATATCTTGATATCTCTTAGTATCCTCTTAAATATATAATTGTAATGTGTATATATAATTAGATAGTTGTAATGACATCTTATTATACCTATAATGTTTTCCCTTATGGTACTTATGAAATATCCGCCGCTATTTTATTGCAATATAATAACAATATAGTATATCCTGATATAACTAATCTTATTAAAGACTATTCTGTTTTTTTAGAAGAACATATTAGATACTGTAACGATTTTTATATTAGCAGTCGTATTAATAATTACAATAAAATTATAATAGAATGTATGGCTAACTCTGATAATATGGATATATTAAGTAGCAATTCAGGATCTCTCGCGGATATGAAAGAAAGATTAAAACATATAGAAACTACATTAGATATATCTTATTCTAATAATCTTAAAAATATATTGAGAGAAATACTGTGGAGACGCTACAGTATATATAAAAGAGAAATATCCACCTATCTAAACTCTTTACTATAGCATTTTATAATAAATATATATTTAGAAAGTTAAAGTTAAATGGTTATTTATTCGTGGAAAATGGATAAAAACATTAGAATAATAATTACTAAAAAAATAAAAATACATATAATATATATCTAGAGATCATATCACACTATATATAATTTTATATAAGACTCATCATATATGCTACACCAATAAATGGTATAATAAATTCTACTTCACGGCGATTATTGCTAATCATCGCAACACCAATATTAGCACTATATGCCAAGGGTTTCAATAGAATATCTAGATTAACAAGATTTTTCTTGATACCTTCCGTTAACTCATAGAAGATACTATTTTCGCAACTATAAGCACCTAGTGAAGAATGAGCCAAAGCATATTCATTATTACACACTTTACATTCGGCACTTCCGCGTTGATCAGCGTATTTTCCAATCTCGCATTCAACACATTTATTGTTTTTCTCATAATATCCAATAGGGCACTCTGTACATTTGCGGCCTTTAATATCTACGATACTTCCAACAGGACACTTAAAACATTCGTCGTGATTATTATCATATGGCATATACTCTTTTTTCTCTGGATTACAATCAAAACAACTATCTTCATATTTGGCATACTTATCATTACCAACAATATGCCCCTTTTTACACAAAGTATGAAGATTGCTTGTATTAGTTTTTGCCTTAATACATTCAGTATCTCCTTCTTGCGAATAGAAGCCAACAGGACATCTAAGACACGAAGTGTTCTTAGCAGTCCTATAATAATTCTCAGGACATTTAACACATTCAATCTTATAATCGTTAGTATCAATATCATAATTATCATACTTAAATTCTTGACCTGTTGGACAATTATTTATAGTAATAATATTTTCTGAAATACCAATAGCAACGTTAAATTTTTTATAAGCATCATCTCTTTCCTTAGAAACCTCGTTGGCACATCCACACCTAGTAGTAACAAAGTTCATCTTGTAAATGCGGGCATTAACACAGTCGACGCTAGAAATAACGGCGAAAGCAGCGAGAACGACAGTAAAAGTCATTATACTATAATTTTATAAAAAAATATAATCAATTTTTTAATCATACTGAAAAAATTATAACAAATTTATATCTTATTTTTTCTTATATAAATGTTTTTTTAGATTTAATCTGGTAATATAAATGGTTCTTATTATGATAAAATGTGTACTCCATAATTTATCTTTATTACCCATAATAAAACCGTAATATATTCTAAAAATAATCTATTATATATATTATATTTTACTTTTTATGTAAAAAATGGTGTAAATATAGGCGATTATTATCTTTAAAGCATTTAGGACATCTACATACCTCATTACATTCATTATATATTGATAAAGGAAGGGCATTCATACAGCAGAAAAGAAGGGTTATAATTATTACTATTATCATTACAACGCTTAAAATATTAAATATGTGTATAAATATAATCTTAGTTATTATAATAATATATCACTTTATGTTCTCCTTTTTATATATTAAGTCAAAATATAAAAATTGATTAAAGTATTTAAGAAAGATTACTATAACAACTATGCTATTTAGAAATAGTAATATTGAGAATATCCCTGTAATTAGGAATCTGTGTAATAATATTATGGAGGATTTTAAGAAAAAAACTTCACCAAATGAATGTAATACTCTACGTATTTTCGTATGCGATTATATAAATAGTATGAGCAATATTGAAAAAGATAATATCATGAAATCATTCAATATAATTGAACTAGATTATTATAATCGTAATATTCTAGATAAAATTAATAATAAATACGATGGTGAACCTCTTGTTGTAATATGCTATGACATTTTGTATAAACTATGATTCTTCTCCGTAATTCTGTAAATGTCTATAGCATGCCTTGATATTATCAAACAAATTATTATAATAATTGTATTTTATTTTATTTTCTTTACACCATTCTTGTACAATTGGTTTTATTTTATAATAATGAACATGAGATATTCTAGGGAATAAATGATGTTCTATTTGATAATTTAGACCTCCATGAAAATATCCTAATATTCTTCCACCAACTGTCGACGATGTTTCTATCTGCGTGATAGTCCAATCATATTTTTTATTTTCATTCAATGATATATTCAGCACTCCTTCAAAGTTATGAGATATAATAAAATTAACACCTAAATATACACCACCTATAACCAATGTAAGCATTATATAAAAAAGGGTATAAATAGAAGGATAAATATATAAGGGAATCGCATAGAAACGCAAGATAAACATAAAGCGAAATATAAGACCTAAATAGGCTTCATATAAAGCCATGTTAGATATATTATGTCCCATATGATTCATAAGATATAAATCATAAATTTCTTTAAAATGCCAATTGATGGGTAATAATGATAATAGAATCCATGTGTATATTTTTTGATTTTTATAGATACTATTACATTTAACTGATTTATGAAGTCTTAAGATATCAGTTGTGATATCAGGGTCTTTATCGTAAACATTTGTGTGTGCGTGATGTAATAAAACGTGGTGGTGTTTCCATAATAGTGAACTTCCGCCTATTAAATCCTGTGTAAAGCCCCATAAAATATTAATATATTTATTAGAAGAAATTGCACCATGATTTGCGTCATGTTGAATACATAAGCCTACTAAAGCCATAAGAATACCGTGAATAATTGATTTAAATATTGAAAAACCATAATATATATTATGATATTCGATGTAAATAAGGGAAAACATTATGAAATATGCTTTACAGTACCATTCGAGAGTAGCATACGGATATTTAATATTATTATATACTTTTTTTTTAAGTTCAATATATTTATCACTATTCAATAAATATATATTATTATCATTATTATCATTAATCTTACGTAATTTATATTTATCTAAAATGTTATTACGTATTTTTAGATGAGGATGTAACATATAATAATGAATTGTAGCATTTTTTCCTCCAAAAATATTCAACATATAACTGCCTCCTGGGTGAACTTTTGAAAAAGCCTTTAAATCATATACGGTATCTTCTAAAATTACCTCAGTATCAGTAATTGACATTTAATAATATATTGTGTATATATTTATATATATATAAACAATTATATATATTGATTTGTATATATTGAATTAATGACTGAATATTATATATTTTTGAATGCCCCTGGTGCTTGTGATGATCCAATAATATTTAAAAATATATTTGAGAAAACTACTAAATTAAAAAATTTTGAATTTACTAATGATATTGAAAAGGCGAATGTTTTACTAGAGGCAGTTTTTAATAGCAAACTGTATAATGTTAAAAGTTGGAAATATAAAATATTATGGTCTCCCGAGCCTTGGATAAATGATACAGATAATTATGATTTAATATTATTTTCAAAAAAAACTGAGAAAAATATAGTAGATTATCCATTTTATGTATATTATCTTCATACACACCATAATACATACAATTTATTAAATAGATTGATAGAACGCCCGCTAATAACAAAAGTACCAGAAAAATTCTGTTGTTTCATAGTATCAAATGGAGACTGTAAAGTAAGAAATAATATGTTTCATTATTTAAACAATTATAAAAAGGTAGAATCTCTAGGTCGCTATTGTAATAATATGAATTTTTTATTAGAATATCAATGGTGGACTGATGAATTTAGAAATTATATAAGTAATTATAAATTTATAATATGTTTTGAAAACAGTAAGATTTGCGAAGATAGCAATACATATTCGACAGAAAAAATAGTAAATCCTTATATAGCAGGAACTATACCTATATATTGGGGGTCAAATAATATTCATAAAGTATTATCTCGTAACTCTATGTTATTTTTAGAAGACGAAAGTATAGAATCATATCAAAAAATAATTAATGAAATTATAGAATTAGATAATGATAATGAAAAATATTTAGAATTTGTTAATCGTCCAGTAATAACAGATTTAACATATTATAATGAAAATTACACAATAGAAGCATTGGCTGCTAAAATAGACAATGTATTATAATATTACATAATAGAGCATTTTTTATATTTTTTATTTTCTTTAAGTTTGTTTTCTTCATATTTATTTGTGAGTATATTAATTTCATCTAGAACTTCTTTTATATCTGGTCTCATTTCTGGACAAGTATCCCACATGCGAATAATTAGATCTTTTAATTCAACATTATCAACATCGCCAATATTGGGACGAAAACCTTCTTTAATTAAATGAACAATATGTGGATTTTTATCTATTTCATTTAAAGGGATTTTGCCAGTATTAATAAACCAATAATTAAGAGCCATAGAATATATATCGATTTTAAGATTATAATCTTCTCCTTTATTAAATAATATTTCTGGGGCCATATATCTCAAAGTACCAGTACAGCCGCTCATTTTATAAATATCATGTTTTTTTTTAATAGTTCGCGATAATCCAAAATCTGTAAGTTTAATATGTAGATCTTCATCTAATAAAATATTAGATGGTTTAATATCTCTATGCATAATTGGATAATAGCAATTATGAAGAAAATAAACGGCTTGTGTAAGTTCTTTAATCCATCTATACATATATTTAGGCGATGGTTTCCATTGTTTTGAATATTTATGAGACATTTTATAATAGTAATTATCAAGTGAGCCATTGGGCATATATTCATATAAAAGCATCAATGGTTTATTTAAGGTACAAGCACCCATAAATAGTACTAATCGAGGATGTCTTAAATGTGATATTACAGAAATTTCATTAATTAAATCGTCATATTCTGTTTCATTATCATTATGTCTTAAATATTTCACAACACAATCGCAGCCACGCCACCTTACTTTATTAATAATTCCATTTGAGCCTTCGGCTAATTTCTCATTTATTTTAATTTCATCCCTTCGTAATTCCCACCATTCAGCACGACCTCTAAGATTAAAAGGTACGATTTCAAGATAAAGAGATGATGATGTAGAAATTGTGGAATGTACAGAATGTAAAGAATGAGCGGAATGTGTAGAATTAGAAGATTGAGAAATATCAGAATCAAAATTATCGTCTACCATAATTTATTATAGTATATTATTACTTTATTAAAGTAAATATATATATCATTTTTTCTAGTATAATAACTTTATCACTAAAAAGGAAATTATATTTATAACATAGTTGAATTTATATAGAATCCCTCAAAGGGTCGCTCATGCTGAAGGCATGCCTAAGAGGCCTCTCTATAGCCTCTTAGAATTCAAACCAAAAAATCTTAAAAATCCTATTTTGAAATTTGAGTACATATCTCTGATATTTCTAAAATCTTAAAAGTTTTTTATAAATTTCTAAATAAATAAAGTTATGTACTCAATTTTTAAAATCAAAAAAAGTAAATATCTTGGCTTTTCCTAGAATCCCTCAAAGGGTCGCTCATGCTGAAGGCATGCCTAAGAGGCCTCACTATAGCCTCTTAGAATCCAAACCAAAAAATCTTAAAAATCCTATTTTGAATTTTGAGTACATATTTCTGATATTTCTAATTTTTCAAAAGTTTTTTATAAATTTCTAAATAAATAAAGTTATGTACTCAAATTTTAAAATCAAAAAGTAAATATCTTGGCTTCTCTTGAATACCTTAAAGGGTCGCTCATGCTGAAGGCATGCCTAAGAAGCCTCACTATAGCCTCTTAGAATTCAAACCAAAAAATCTTAAAAATCCTATTTTGAAATTTGAGTACATATCTCTGATATTTCTAAAATCTTAAAAGTTTTTTATAAATTTCTAAATAAATAAAGTTATGTACTCAATTTTTAAAATCAAAAAATATAAATATCTTGGCTTCTCTAGAATCCCTTAAAGGGTCGCTCATGCCGAAGGCATGTCTTAAGAGGCCTCGCTATAGCCTCTTATAATTCAAACCAAAAAATCTTAAAAATCCTATTTTGAAATTTGAGTACATATCTCTGATATTTCTAAAATCTTAAAAGTTTTTTATAAATTTCTAAATAAATAAAGTTATGTACTCAAATTTTAAAATCAAAAAAGTAAATATATTGGCTTCTCTAGAATCCCTCAAAGGGTCGCCCATGCTGAAGGCATGCCTTAAGAGGCCTCTCTATAGCCTCTTAGAATTCAAACCAAAAATATTACTAAATAAAAATAAGTAATTATTTAGTATCTATATAGAGCATTATAGTGCCTTTAATATTTATAAATAATCAGCGGAACGGCTTAAATCTGCTTTGGGAACTTCTACTACATTATATGGATCTTTATTAAACAGAGGTGATTTAAATGTTAATTGACTTGGAATATTATAAATATCTCTTAATCTATCTCCAACTATGATATCATCTGTAATAGGAACTTTCATATCATTATTATTATCAGTAGGTTTCATATAAAACTCTGAAATATTTCTATCTTTTTGTCTTGCAAATAGTTTCCAATTATTATTACCTGTATCTTTTTCTTGCGAATTATTTGTTACATATCCAACGAGACGGTAAGTATCATTAATATCGTTAGTTCTAATATACATATTTCTATTTGTAATATTATTAACAAGTTCAGTATGTGTCTTATTATCAGAACGATTTAAAGGAGGATATAAAGGATCATTTAAAACCTTTCTATCACGTACAACAGTATCGTTTGTATCATTTTTATTAGTAGTATTATTTTTATTATGATTTGCTTTATCTAATAGAATATTATAATCATTTGTAGATAAACATATCTTATTATTTTGTACTGGATCAGTGACTTCTTTGGTATCCTTTGCTTCTTTAATATTAACTAATATATATATAATTAAAGAAGTAATGATAAGAAGAAATAAAAGTATAAAATATGGTATTATTTTATAAAACATTTTTGTTTTGATGTTTTAATTATATAAATAGATAAATATATTTAATTAATTATGAACAATATAATAGAATATACTACAAGACCGTTATTTTTAACTCTATGCGTGACTAAATATTTTTTTGCTATCAATGTATTGATAAATCATATGAAAAAAAGAGGAGTTCCTTATAATATTAATAAAGTATTATATGTATATAATACATTTCAAATATTATTGAATTTGTATATTATCTATGGTATGCGTGATTTTATTTCTTTAACAAATATTTTCAGTATTAACAAAGAATTTACGAAAAATATAGAGTATTATACATATATACACTATTTATCTAAATATCTAGACTATTTTGATACATATTTTATAATATTGAAATGTAAAAGCAAAGAACAACTATCATTTTTACATATATATCACCATAGTACTATAGGATTGATATGGGGATTTTTAATACATAATGGTGTAGGAAATGGAACGGCTGCTTATGGTTGCTTTATAAATAGTATAATACATTTTATAATGTATGGACATTATTTGATAACTTCTCTAGGATATAAAAATCCTTTAAAGATGTATATTACACAATTGCAATTACTACAATTTTCATTTTGTATAATTCATTCATTTACAGTATTGCTTTATGAAAATATAATACCTAAAAAATACGCGTATTTAGAATTAACTTATCATATAAGTATGTTATTTCTATTTAACAACTTTTATAAAAAATCATATAAAAAGAAGACGCTATATATAGATAGCTAAGGGCGATAAACAAAACACTACTATAATTAAAAATGTCAAGAAGATACAGCAAGAAATCACACTTTGATGAATTGAGAAAAAACGAGCAAACATCTAGGGCTGGTTTTGGATGGGAAGAAGGCGAAGAAGAACGTCTTCTTACTATGCGAACAGAAAAATCATCATACGAGGATATCGCCGCTGAACTAAAGAGAACAGCAAGAAGTATTCAAACGCGTATTTATCAATATATTTGTCGCCTTGTAGAACAAGAGAATGCTGATGAGGCTGAACTAATTACTAAATATGATGTTAATCCCGAGGATCTCAAAGATTTCAAAGTTAAACGTGATGAATATTTTACAAAGGTAAGTTCGCGAAGACGTCCAAATCGTTATAAGGATGATTCGAAACCTTTTATTCAACCTGAAACACGCAATATTAATAACGATATTCGCAATGAACTTAATGTACTACGCCAAGAAGTGCGTGATCTTCGTAAGGAAGTACGCGATCTTCGAGATAAAGCCTAGTGAATATTTAATAAGTTCATTAAAATAGATATGGCACTTATAAGTGAATCTATTTTTCCTAAATCATAATTAATAAATCCGCTGTTGTCAATGTTTTTGACATTTTCATTATTTTTATCTAATTCTATAGTTATAGTATCATTCTTTGTAGATATTTGAATATATTTAACATTTGAAACGTCAATTTTAATATTTGCTAGAATAATATTCTTGGCAATAAATTGATCGTTATTAATAACTGTATTATTCTTGACATTTAAATAGATATCACCTTTATCGCTAGTATCGCTCGATACGCTAGGTACATTAGGTACACTTGGAGTATCTAACGAATCCACGATAGTATTTGTTATATTATTAAATAATTTACTATAATTAATAGTTCTTTTAAATTTTCTAAGCGTAACTAAATAGTTTCCATATAAATACTTTTCATTTTCATTAGCAAACTTACGATATGGAATATCCTTTTTATTTTTTACAATATTCTTTTTACGAGTATTTGCGATACTCATAGTAGCCATAGAATTTATATAACAATCTGTAATAGATATGACGGCTGATAGTAAAATAAATAATACCGAAATATATCTAATTGTTATAGATGTATTCATATTTGGGATTATATATAAATAATAATACACTTATCAATTTTTACAATTAAAAAAATATATAAAAATTGATAAACCTTATATATTAGTTGTCATTAATACCAATATTACTTATGGACGATGAAATGTGGGAATTATTTAAAGAAATAAAAGATGAAGAAGACAAACAGATTAAAATAAGTAATGGTATTGATGACAATCAAGGAGGGGAGGAAATAATAAAATGCGATTGTGGTTGTCTAGAATTTTTAATAGAAGATAATATGCATATATGTAAAAATTGTTCTTCTATCATCTCTAAGGTAATAGAGAATACAGCCGAATGGAGATATTATGGTAATGAAGATAATCGCGATGGCGACCCTTCGCGTTGTGGAATGCCTACCAATAATCTTCTTCCAAAATCTTCAATAGGCTCTATGATTGGTAGCGGATACAAAGATAATATAGATATGCGTATAATTCGTAAATTCCAAATGTGGAATAGTATGCCTTATGATGAAAGGACATTATGGAATGTTTTTGATAAAATGACGGCTAATACTATTAACAATGGAATACCGCAAAAAGTTATAGACGATGCTAAAAACTTGTATAAACAAGCCTCTGAAAAGAAAATATCACGAGGCGATAATAAAGAAGGCCTTATTGCTTCGTGTATATATCACGCTTGTTTAATTAATAAAATTCCTAAAAGTTCCAAAGATATAGCAGCAATGTTTAACATATCTCATGTTACTTTAAATAAAGGTAATACGCGATTTCAAACTCTATTGCAACTCAATGTATCTTCGCCTAATCCAATTGATTTTATTTCACAATATGGTAATAATCTAAATATGTCTATTAATGATATTAATAAATGCAAAGAACTTGTAAAATTAATAGAAGAAAATGAAATAATGAATGATAATTCACCTACATCATCTGCTGCTGGAATATTATATTACTATTCAAGCGTCAAAGGATTAGGATATTCAAAAAAAAATTTTGCTAAGGCATGTAATGTATCAGAGGTGACAATAATAAAATGTTATAAATTAATTAATGTTTATCATAGTTTCATAACAACCCACAAAAACAATATATTCGCTTAAAGATTTATTATGTTATATTAGATGAATTATTATACATATTTAGCGTTTATAATAGCATTTTTATGGGGTATTTCACCTGTATTATTTAAGTTTATTCTTCAACAAAATATACCATATTATATTATAATTTTCGTACAAGCATTTGTTTATTTATTTTCAAGTATAATTTATATTATTGTATATGAAAATAATAATATATATAATGACTTACATGAAAATATAAAATATATACCATTTTTGGCGACAATATCATTCTTCTCTGTATATATAGCGAATATGTTGTATATTTTTGCTTTAGATAATAAAGCAAATGTAAATATAATGTCGCTAATTGTATCATTAGCACCTGTTATAACACTGATATCTTCATATCTAATATTACAAGAAATATTACCTACCAAGGTTTTAATAGGTTTTTTGATAATATTTGTAGGTCTTCTATTTGTATTTTTGCCATTTTAGATATTATATATAGACTCGCAGAGAATGCTAATATATTTTTTATAATATCTAGCAATTCTTGCGAGTCTATATATAATATTCGTAAATATTAGATTATATATAATCCTTTTATATTGTAAATGCTATGACAAAAGATGATTTATTTACATCAATATGTAATGGAGACATACAAAATAGCATATTATTGAGTACTAAGATTATATTTATAGATGAATCCTTTGATATTTTAGAATTGATATATATAGATGTGTGTGCTTATATAGGAACTTTTATATATATAACAGATGTCGGGAAACTAATTGATATTTACGAAGATATAGTAAATATGATAGATAATGATAAAATAATAATAAAAAATATTTATATAATTATAACTAAACTATGTATTTTATGCGATATTTATAATAAACATCCTGTTGCTAAATGCGGTAATATGTCTATTACTACTTTAAAAAATAAAATATCGCATATTTTAAATGAAAATGATATGAAATTATCACAAAATGGTATTATGCGATTTGATGGCATTCTGCCCCCGCATAATCACGAAAATTACAATACGGCTCTTGGAATTATAGCAATAATTATAAAAACTATTAAATCGACTGATGATTTATCAAGCGATGATATAAATAAACTTGTTGATATATCTAATAATTTGCGATTAATTTTAGATTATGTATTGCGAAAAAAAATAAGAATAGAAACAAAATTTTATAGTACAGACGATGATATATCGTGGTTTATATGGGGTGTATATAGTATATTATATAATGAGAAGATATTCGAGAATGCCTTTAAATTATATAATCACGAATATAAGAAAAAATATAAAGTAAAACGACAGGGATTATTGTATGTACTAGGATTATTATGTATATATGTACATAAACAGGATATATCTAAGGGGTGGACTAGTAAAGAGCAAAATGTCATAGATAAAATAGATGAGATATCAATAAAATTATATAACGAAATACGCAAAGATTTGATCAGTAAAAATCCTGACTTATATGAAAAAGCAAATAAACAATTACAAGAAGATAAAACAAAAGAAACTGACGGATTAGAGTTTATAATAAATTATATACCTGAAATTGATAGTAATAAAGATGATAATATGACAACAAAAGAATATAAAACAACTTATAAAGAAACACCGCGTATTATAGATGCTTGTTAAATCCTATTATATTTTCTTATTATATCCTGTTTTGATATACTAAGAGCACCTACATTATTATCTTTATTAAAATTAAGTCTATTAAGTTTAATTAATAGATTGTCAATTGTAATATTAAAGATTTTATTTATTTTAATAAACCAATGTGTATTAATATTATCACTTTCTTCGCTTATTTTAACATATCCTATTTTAGATCCAACGCGTCTAATAGATATAGTTGAGTTTTCTTTTTTAGAAAATGAATACCATTCGCTTGGTGTTAATTTTTGTGTAATCCTTCTTGAATTATCTTTAAGTATCCATATTTGAAAAACTGTTTTTATATTTTTAGTAATACCAAAATGAGTAAACGAATTTTCAGGAAGATTACTTTGATATATTAAATGATAATTTAGCGGAAAAGATTTTTGCTGACTCGATTTTTTAAAACTTATTGGCAAAATAAAAGATATGCTTTTTGCCTTTAAGTTATTAGTAGCATGTTTAATAAATGCTATGGCCATTGAAGATTTATTACCGAATGGAGGATTTCCTATAATATGACAATTATTATATGAATCTTCGGGAAGTAAATCTAAAAAATTCTTCTTAACTATTTCTTTGTTTTCGGGTTTAATATCATAAAATCTATAATTATTAGATAGTTTCTTAATAATATTAATAAAAGACCCATTGCCTGCACTAGGTTCAATTATTAAATCATTTTTATTTATATCTAAATGTTTTTTAATAGCATCATAGCAAATCTTAACAATATCTGGATTTGTGTAAAATTTGTCGAGAGATAATGTGTTTTTATTTGTAATCATAAGATACAACGGCTTCTATATAATATTTAAAAAATAAATCGAAGATAAGTAAGATATATAAAGTTATTTTGATATATTTATAAATAGGATAAATGACAATAGATCATACATATTTTACATCAATCAATAGTTGTGAAAAAGCCTATATGTTAGGTTTAATCGTATTTAATATTAAAGAGAATAGTTCTGACAAAATAATTGTTGAGATTGATTTAAAAATAGATAAGATCAAAGGAACTGATGTAGAATTGTCATATAATATGTATAATAAACTAAGTAATCTTGATAAGAAAAATTACAAATATTATAAAAATGTAGATAAATTAATTGATATCTTTAAGAAGATTGGCAAAGTTCAATGTGATAATTACAATATATTACAATTGACCATATCATCGATTTATATTATAAAAGATATCTTTGTTAAACATCTAGATTTATATTTGGTAAATACAAGATATTATGATTTATCTTTATTTATGAATACAATCTGTAATAGAGATAAGGATCTATTGAACAATTTTCTTAAAGCCTATATAGAAAAATACGGTATCATTTTAAATAATTGTTTATATATTAAACTATATAACTATAATACACTTAAGCAGTTAACAGAAATTTATAAGACACCGCATAAAGTACTAAAAGAAGAAGTACATAACAATCCTGAAAAAAATATAGAGTTAAATAAAGATGATATAGATAATGAACTTTATATTCTAGAATATAAAAATTCTAATATGATAGATTTTTTGGGGCAAATTTATGTGAATGATAAAGAAGTCGAAGATCTTTATATTAATAATTATATTTATAATTTTTTAAATTATGGAGATAACAATATAGAAAGCCCACCTATTCTAAAAATATATAAAGCAGACGAAAAAGCAATTGTGCCTACTAAAAATAATTACTCTGATGCGGGATTGGATTTAACGATTATTAGCGAATATAAGAAATTGAATAGCGATACCACGTTATATGATACAGGTATTAAATTAGAAATTCCCAATGGGTATTATGTTGAAATTGTTCCAAGAAGTTCAATAAGTCGTTCGGGATATATGTTGGCTAATAGTATTGGAATAATAGATCAAGGATATACGGGAAATTTGTATGTTGCTTTGCGAAAAATAAATAAGGACTGTGAAGATTTGATTTTGCCATATAAATGTTGTCAAATAATCATGAAAAAACAAATATATCCCAAGGTTATTATTGAGGATTTAACAAAAGAACGTAAGGAAAATATTATTTCAACATCGCGAGGTGCTGGAGGTTTTGGGAGCACTGATGTAAATCAAGCAAAATAGGAATATTAGAATATATGTACTGATATATAATAGATTTTGGATAATAAATATAGGGATACTATTGATATAATAATGATATGATACAGTAATATGGGATTATTATATACGCTATTAATATTATAATAATCTATGTATCTAAACCATAAGTTCATGAGATATTGATTATTATAGTAATTAATAATATAGTGAATGATATTTTTAAATTCATCAACTACAAAAGATATCATATGTATGTGTATTTTAAAATTGCTATGCTATCATTTTTTTTAATTATATTTAGTAATAATATTATTTATTTTATTATGTATTTCTTCGTAGAGTTCTAGTGTATAATTAGCAAAGAAGATGTTTTTAGAATATGCTTCATTACAAATGAAAACATTATTATATAGATTCTTTATTTTTTCTTTAACAATTATGTTGTTAATACCTACATTCCACAAATATAATGATGATTTTTTGATAGGATACACAATATTCAAATTATTTATTAGATGATTTTGTATGTTATGTTCATTTATAATATCATTATCATTATATATATTATTACAATCAATATTATATTTAGTGACACTATTTAATATTCTACGATTATCTTTGCTGATAAATTTAAATCTCAATAAATTTTCTTTTGATAAATTTAAAATTACGGCCTTTGTAGTATATGAAATATATTTAGAGAATATCGTTATATTATTCTCAGTATCTATAGAAATATCTCTTACATCTGTATTAAACTTAATGATAACTTTCTTAAGATATAGATATTCTAGCATTTTGTCTATAATTAAAGTACTGTCATCTTCTACTATGTAATATTCATTAGTATCATTAAGTTCATTATTAAACATTGAGATACCATATAAGGCCGTAATATTACAATATATATTGTCGTATTTATTAATATTTTTTTTTAGATAACTGTAATCTGCTTGTGATAATAGCGTATAACATAGTTTATCAAAAGTTTGCATATATAAAAATTTAGAAGGAATATGTTTGGCTTTATGTAGAATAGTATTAATAATATATAGTATTTTTTCATTAAAATTGAGATTATATTTACTGTATTTAATTGATAAACGGCTTAATAATTGTATGTAATACGAATGATTTTTATTAAAAATTTTATAATTTATAATTTCATCACTACACATACTATTTTTTTCAACTATTATAACAGGAATACCATTATCAATACATTTCATAGCAGAATATAAGCCTGAAAAATTACACCCAACAATTACTATATTATTCATTTGTTAGTAATTATAATATTATATATTTTATATATATAATTGTCTTTAAGTTCGCGTGTATGATATAATATAATAAAAAAATGTATATAAAATAACAGTGTATAAATATTTATAAATGCTATGGGGGCTAAATCTTCTAGACAATATACATATCAGCAATATTATGAAGCAATGAAAAAAAGTGGTGATACGGCTAATATTGATTTAAAAAATATAAATATGGAAAATATAGATCCATATGAAGTTTTTAATATATCTAAAAAATTTACATGGAATGAATTAAAAGAAACATATAGAAAACTAGCAATAAATACACATCCTGATAAGCCCGGTGGAAATAAAGATGTATTTAATATAATTACTTACTGTTTTGAAAAACTTGCATTAGAATACAAAAAAAGAGAAAGTGATTTATCTCACATAGAGTTAAAAAAGCAGTCCAAGGATTATTTTGATAAAATAGTAAGTGATAAAATGCCGCATCCAAGTATTATAAATATTAATAGAGATGGTGGTGATAATGCCGAATTATTTTCGCAAAAATTCAATAGAAACTTTGAAAAATGCAAAATATATGACGATGAGGTTGAATTTGGATATGGAAAAAACATGGATGAATCTTCGAAGATACGCGAAGATATTAAGATAGAAAAGGTTATAAATAAAAAGAAGATAGATAATAAAAGTTTTAATGATATATTTAATAGTAAAGTTCCTATAAATAAACAATTAGTAAAATACAAAGAGCCCGAGCCATTACTATTATCAAAAAGTCTTCAATTTACAGAACTAGGAAATAAAAGACCTGATGATTATAGTAGTAGTAGTATAAAAAAAAGTAATTCTCTTTCATACTCAGATTATATGAAAGCACACGAGGGAACGCGTTTAGTTGATACAGAAATTATTAAAAATATGAAAGAGTTCAAGAGTGTTGAGGAATATGAGATATATAGAGATAATAAGGCTAAAATTGAATTGAGTGCAAAAGAACTTAAGCAACAGGAAATTAAAAAATTACGCGAAGAAAAAGAAGAACAGTCGCGATTAGAAAGATTAAAGAAATATGATAAAAATGTCGAATTATCATATGAAAAAGCCAATAGATTATTTCTTAGATAATATAAATGTATATTATCACACTCTAATTATTTATTATCATTATCGTTTAATATATTCATTATTTTTTCTTTATTATTTTTAGTATCTTCCCAGCCATTTTTAAAGAGTTCACGCGATTTATCTTTATCTAAATATAAGAATTCTTTACGTGTGAATTGTCTACCCCACATAAATCTATCTATATTTATTGTATTTTTTTTGTTATTTTTATTAATGTTTGCGTATTTATCATTCTTAATTTCGCCATCAATATAATAATTATCCTTGTATTTTTTAGAAAATGTGCTACCTGAAATATATGGTATATAAGAACTACATAAACAGAAATCTATTACATCGTTAATATTATCAAAATTGCTATGCTTTTCGTTCTTAATATTATAGATTTTATTGACATTTGTAGATATTATAGATATTTTATCAAGATTCAAATGTTCTTTATTAGAATATCTTAATTTCATATTTTTCTCTACATTATTTTGAAAAACACGCATATCATTATGAATACATATGTGAGAGACATCTTTTCCTATTGAATAATCCCATATAGTATCATGATTTGATAAATCAGTTTCTTGTGTATATAATAAGGAACACCAAGCACCACCAGATATTCCTGTAATATTATAATTTTTAATAGGGATATTATTTTTAATGTAGCCAACAACTCCTATACTATAAGGTAGATATAAGCCTGTACCGTAAACATTTATATTAACAAAAGCCTTGCTAAGTAAACTTAAATTACATAACATCAAAGACATGAAAATAAAATATATACGCATTATATTATAAGTCAATATGTTAAATAAATATCCTTAATATATTATGATATTATTTTCCATTTTTTCTTCTCTTCAGTTAAATCTCTTTTTCTCATATAATTAAAGAATGATTTTACATTCTCTTCGTTTCCTACAGCAAAATAAGCGTTTAACTCATTAATACATCTTTCATTTTTGTGGATACATGCTAAAATAATATTATTCATTATATTTTTAAAACGGTCTGATATAAAAGGGGGTTGATCAACAAGCCATTTATTCTTAATATTACTATACATTCCATAACATACTGTTAACTCTTCGGTTTGCTCATTATCGTATTTAATAACAATTTTTGTAATTCCTAGACATTGCGTATCACATTGCGTATCACATGGAGTATCTCCTTCGGTATTAGTGTCAGTATCATTTGTTATATTTAATATTTCGAGAGAAACTATTTCATTATTTATGTATTCCATTTTAATATATATAAATATATATTTATATTTATATGATAAGCGATGAAAATAATATGAAATATTATGATCTTATTATATTGGGTGCGGGGCCTTCAGGGTTAGCATTGGCTCATGTATCTACAAGTATTTATAGAAATATATTGATAATAGACAGAGAACAAGAAATAGGAGGTATTCATCGTGTAATTAGAGATTATCACGGTGTATATACAGAATATGGCCCGCGTATATATATGACGGCTTTTTATAATTTTTTAGATATAATTAAGGATATTGGGATAGATTATAGAGAAATATTTGCAAAATTTAGATATAATTTTGTATCTAATCTAATGTTTAGAAATAATTTGAGATTTTATGAAAAGTACATGTTATTATGTGCTTATTTTAAATATTTATTTAATGATAATTATGGGAAAACAACAAAACTGTATGATTATCTAATATTTTATAAATTTTCTACAGCATCTATAAATATAATTGACAATATATGTGTATATATAGATGAGGGTAATATTAAAACGTATAGTTTAAATAAATTCATTAAATTATATGATGTATTATTTAATAGCAAGATACTAGTAGCATCAAAACCCCTAGACTATTTTTTATTTAATATATGGAAAAAATATTTAGAAAATAGAGGTGTTGAGTTTCTCCTTTCAAACACGATTAAAGATATTAATATAATAGATAATAGTGTTTCGTGCGTTGAGTTATTAAATGGAGAAAATTACGGATGTGTTAATCTTGTTCTTGCTGTTCCGCCAAAGGCTTTAATAAATATTATTAAAAAAAACGAATTGATAAAAAATGCGTTTGGAGATTATAATGATGTCGAGAAATGGGTTAATAATACTAAATATAAAAATGTAATATGTATAACATATCATTTTAAAGATTATGTAGAAATAATAGAACATAACGGTTTAACATTAAATACAGAGTGGGGTATCATAGTATTGAATTTATCAGAGCATTGTGTAAAAGTCGAAGGTAATGAATATCCTGTACTAAGTGCGATGATAACATTATCTAATATTATAAGTTCATATAATAATAAGACAGCAAACGAATGTAATGAAAATGAATTGATAATAGAAGTATATAGACAATTGCAAATATTTTACATAAATAATGTGGATGCTGATTATTATGCTATTATAAATCCTAATAATTATTATGATGATTTTAGTAAAACATGGAAATGTAAAGACAATGCGTATTATAATATGTTTGAAGAAAACTATATAAAATTCCAGAGTGAAAATATTGAAAATTTATATAATTTAGGAACACACAATGGACGAAGTTATATTCCATTTAATTGTATAGAAAGTGCCGTATCTAATGGAATAGCATTAGGTCGCGAGTTATACCCTGATGTTATGAAAAAGCATTATGTAAAACGCGGAATATATGGTAAAGACATTATGATATTATTTATAATATTATTATATTTTACAATATTTTATTTTAGTATATTATAATAGATTATACTATAAAAATGGAAAGAGGTTTAATGATGTTATTACATTCTTGCATAATAGGTTTAATATTATATATATTGATGGTTTTTGTATTTAAACAAAAAGAGATAGTGGCAGAAAATCGCAGTATATTAATAACTGCTGTAATATTAATATACATGATATTATTTGGCCATGGCATACCTAATAAATTAAATAGCAATTTATGATAATAAGGAATAGGATATCATGTAAACATTCTTATTATTATCTAAAAAATTATCTGTTTTTGATATATTAGTATCATCATATAATACAAAGGTATCATTTGTATTACAAATAGCCGTATAATGTCCACTAGAAGCATTGCCTGAATGTAAGGCTAATGAAGATAATTTATAATTTTTTTCATTTAAGGAATCAGATAGAACGATTCCTTTATTGAAACATATATCCGCGTTAATATTAACAGGCGAATCATTTTTAATATTGGGATTAATAAATCTATTGATAATTAAAAATAATATATTAGGTAATCTCCATATTTTTGTAGACTTTATGTAATCTGTTTTACACTTGCATTTTTCACAGATCCAATCATCATTATAGTGATCATCTACAAATAATTCGCTAATCATTCTAACAATGCTAATAGGATTGCCATTTTCGGGAATATTTAGATAAAGAGCATAGAAAGGTTCAAAATTAAATAGAGAGTTATTACATTGTTTACAAGTAGTTATATTAAGAAAGAAACCTTGTGTTATTTGTTGCCATAAAGAAACCTTATTTTCATTGTGTTGTATATAATGAAATAAGAATTTTTCATTTAAAAATGGGCTATTTAGAAGAGCATTTTTATAATCTATTTCGGTATCATAGAAAGATCCATTTATAATATTATAATTATGGTTTTTAATCATGTCAAAATCTAATATTAATTTATAATATATAGATTCTTCATTAATTTCTGCGATAATTTGCTGATTCATAAATATCCATAATTCGGTTATATCAATTTGCTCGCCGTAATTAAATATATTTCCAAACAAATTATATATTTTACCTACAAATTTTTTAGGTACAATAGATTTATTATCTACATGCATTAAAATAATTATTTCTTTTAAATTATGTAATAAAGAATCGTCATTAACATTATAATCTAAAATAGTGTTTCTCATTAAGTCATTGCGACATATTATTTGTATTAAACTATTAATAGCACAAGTGAATCCTAAATTTGCTAATCCCTGCATTATTATTATATCTAATTAAATATTTATATCTTATATTAGTAGATATGGCAAAAAAAACAGGGGCGAAATCTAAATCTGTAAAATCCAAGGCTAAATCAAGCAAACTAAAATCTAGCGAATTGAATATAATTAAATCTCCTTTAATGGAAGGATTAGATAAAATAGAAAATCAAAATAGTTTAAATAATAAATTTAAGGTATCTACAATGATATTTAATATCATAATGATGACTATAGTTTTAAGTATAATAATATTAATTATAAATGTCAATGCTTTATTATGGATAAATAAACTAGACACTATGAACTGTGCTTGCAGTGAAAGTTATATGCGTACTTATATCAAATACTATTTGTATTTCAATATAGTAATAATATCTATAGATCTTCTATTAAATATTTATTTGTACACAGGTAATATATTGCCTTTTGAATTAGTACATAATCCTTTATATGGTATATATTCGGCTATAAAATCAGTGTTTTTTATATTTTCAGTAATTAATATAGTTATTGTTATAATATTTATCAATAAATTAAAAGAATTAAATTGCGAATGTAGCGAAGATATAAGACGTGAAGTTTATTGGATTTATAATATTATATTAGCCTGTTATATTGGCATTGTAATATTACTTGCCATGATTGGTTTATTTGCTATGTTATCTAATAAATAAATCATAATATCTTAATATCTTAATCTAGTTCTTCCTCAATCTTAACATCTGACTTCTTTTTATCACTAGAATCATCATCTACATCTTCCGCATCACCAGAATCTCCATCATCTTCTTCTTCTACATCGGGCATTCCACCGGGCATTCCACCGGGCATTCCACCGGGCATTCCACCGGGCATTCCACCGGGCATTCCTCCGGGCATTCCCTGACTATACAATTTTTGCATTAGCGGATTTACTTTTTCTTCTAGTTCCTTTTGTTTATTTTTATATACTTCAACATCAGAACTTCCATTTTCTTCAAACCATTTTAGACCCTCGTCAATAATAGGGTCAAGTTCTTTTTTAACTTCATCTAGAATTGGTGGCGAATCAGCACGTTTAGACATAGAGTTTCTTAGATTATATAGATAATTTTCAAGACCATTCTTAGTTTCAATTAGTTCCTTTTGCTTATTATCTTCATTTTTATATTCTTCTGCTTTTTTAATCATTTCTTCAATTTGCTCTTTAGACAAACGCCCTTTATCATTTGTAATAGTAATATTGTTAGTTTTCTTTGTAGATTTTTCTTCAGCGGCAATATTCATAATACCATTAGCGTCAATATCAAATGATACCTCAATTTGTGCTTGTCCGCGAGGCATTGGCGGAATTCCATCAAGATGGAAACTTCCTAGAAGATTATTATCTTTAGTAAATCCTCTTTCACCTTCATAGATTTTAATATCTACACCTGGCTGATTGTCTGAATATGTAGAGAATACTTGTGATTTCTTAGTAGGAATAGTAGTATTACGTTCAATGATTTTAGTCATAACTCCACCCGCAGTTTCAATACCTAGAGATAGGGGTGCAACATCTAGAAGAAGAAGTTCACTTGTTTTACTATTTCCTTGTCCAGTTAGAATAGATGCCTGTACAGCAGCACCATATGCGATTGCTTCATCTGGATTTAGTGATTTATTAAGTTGTTTTCCGTGAAAATATGCTGAAAGTAGTTCTTGTACTCGCGGAATACGTGTAGTACCACCTACCAATACAATTTCATCAATATCTCCTTTGGCCATTTTAGCATCTTTTAGAAGGCGATCAAGAGGTTCGAGGGTTCGTTGGAAAACTTTATCAGCCAGCGATTCAAATTTAGCACGTGTAAGAGTTGTGTTAAAATCTACACCGTCAATTAGAGAATCTACTTCAATAGTTGTAGTTGTAGAAGATGACAAATTCTTTTTAGCCTTTTCCGCAGCAATATTTAGACGCTTAAGAGCACGTGCATTTTCACGAACATCCTTTTTATATTTTTTATTAATTTCATCACATAGGTAATCAACAATGATGTTATCAATATCAGAACCACCAAGATGAGTATCTCCGCCTGTTGCTTTGACTTCGAAAATACCACCATCGAGCGTTAGAATAGATACATCATGAGTACCACCACCACAATCAAATACTAGAATATTACGCTCTTTTTTATCATCTGTTTTATCCAAACCATAAGCAATAGCCGCAGCGGTAGGCTCATTAATAATACGAAGAACCTCTAGACCAGCAATAGCCCCAGCATCTTTAGTCGCCTGTCTTTGCGAATCATTGAAATAAGCAGGTACAGTGATAACTACTTTTTTAAGAGGATGACCAAGAAATGATTCTGTAGTTTCTTTAAGACGTTGAATGACCATTGCTGAAATTTCTTCAGGATGGAAACTCTTATCCTCTTTCTTATATTTAACATTGATTAGAGGTTTATTATTTGAATCGCCCGTAACATTAAAAGACCATAGTTTAATATCATCCTGAACCACGCTGTCGCTAAACTTCCTACCAATAAGACGTTTAGTATCATATACAGTATTCTTAGGGTTCATAGTTGATTGATTTTTTGCCGCATCTCCTACGAGTTTTTCTTCATCGCTAAATGATACATAAGAAGGAATGATACGTGAACCAGTTTGAGTATCTGGAATAATCTCAACTCTGTCATTAATCCAGATAGCGGCACAACTAGTAGTAGTTCCAATGTCAAAACCCGCAGCAATATCTTTGCAATCTGTCATTATACCTGTTATTCTTTTTTCTTATACATATATTATATATAAAATCTTTATATATTTTTATAAAAATAAATATACTATATGATAATGAATATAAAGGATTTATTTATAAAATTTAACATGAAATCTATAAAATAAGATGTAGTAGGATATCTGGGATATAATAGTATAAATAAAAATAAAATAATAATATAAAGAGTGCTTTAAGGTATGATAGTAGATTTAAATAATACTTCCGAATATGATAAACAAATGATACTTTTAGATTCAGCAAATGGAATATATAACTCAGTAAATGAATTTGATTTTTATATAAAATTTGAAAATCCTATTAAAAATATATCAAGTGTCAAGATAATAGACACATCTATAGTATTAAATAGTAAAAATGGCAATAGAACTTTAGATTATGATGATATATATTATATTGAATTGAATAATTATGATAGAATTATTTCTTATAAAAATACTGCGACTACATTTAATACCCATAAATATTTTGAGGCAATATCATATAATCACGCAGATTATCGTACAAATGCTTTAAGTAAATTTAGAAATTTTTATTCATTAGCAAGTTCTAACTGGACTGATCCTACAGTATACACATTAAATCCTATAGAACAAAATTGCACAAGATTTACTATAAAAATACGCGATAAGAATCTTAATATATTAAATAAACTTGTAGACGAATCTTTTAAATTAACTATATGTGTGTATACTATAAAAAAAAATATATATGGATAAATGATTATATTATAAATAATTACACTAACTTTACAATGCGATTAAATATTTTTAACAATTATAGTACAGTCTATTATAATTTTCTTGTATCATTTTATTTATGTTTAAATTGTATATTGCCATATTATGATGATGTTATTATTAGTATGCAAAGTCAGGCCATTAAACTTCTCATAGATAATGATAAATTAAATATGAAAAAAATTAAAAAAATTCGAATGATTGAGTTTATTGATAATCTAAATAGAAGCGACAAGATCATTCTTGATAATGAAAAAGATATAATTATAGTAGACTATAGTATTTACGAATGTAGTGATGGCAATACAAGCGGTAATAACACGGAAGATAGCAGCGATCCCGACAAAGATCCTTATGAATTATCAAAACAAAAAAATACACACGACGATAATTATAGTATTCAACCAGATGGCCCCGCCAAAGATATAGAAGATATCAATAATAAAATATCGAATTTATCTGCGAATGCTGCGAATGCTGCGAATACCGAGATAAATGATACAGACGATGATAGTAGTGATAATGATTCTCGAAGTACAATAGAAGCAGATACATGCTTTGAATTAGATAATGATATTGATGAAAGTATTAAATATATATTTCAAAAAATGGAATATGATAAAAATAAAAAGGATTAACTGAAAGAATTATAGATATTCGAGAGTTAAGCGTTTATTCCAGATATTTTTTAATTCGTCTTCGTAATCAATATCACCAAAGCAATTTTTTTTAAGCCTATCGTTTATATTATTTTTAACAGTATCAATTATATTGTTTTCGTATTGATTAATGTAATAAATATTCTCGCCCGCTTCTGAGTTATTGTTATAATATATTTTATTTTTAACATAATTATAATATAAGAAATAAAGACACGTGTCTATGCTTCCTAAGATAAAATTATTTTTAGAAGTTATTGAAAAACATTGATTTTTTATTTCAATAATTCTAGCAATATTAAAATGCTGTTTAGTATTTTTATTTATAATTTTAATATCATATTCTCTATATAGATTATATGCGTTAATACCTTTCTTTAATACTTTAATATCATATATGCTTTTATTAATATTTAGTATATTCTTAATATCATTAAAAGATTCTATAATGTTTTTCACCAATATAGTAATATATATAGAATTTTCTGTTAAACGATAGCAACAATAGGAACAATCATTATAAATTTTAATAGAATAACTATCTATTATAGGTATCTTGTTATTTTTGATATACTCTAGTAAAACTTTTACAATACCAGAATACTCTTTCTTAATAGGAATACATTTTAAAATTTCAACGCTCTTTTCTGTTGGATAAAATTTATTTAGTAGTTCCAATCTATTATATATTTTTTCCCATCTAAAACCAGATTGTATAGGTCTTGCTAATTCAAAATATAGATTTTGTTTAACTAGTTCTATAGGTATAATTTTATATTGATCTTTATAATATTTCAAAGATTTTTGATTGTTTTTAATATTATTTAATAAAATATCATAGATATCAGGATCTAGAAAAGTAATATCAAAAAATTGTTTTCCAAATACGGAAATCTTGTAAGTATTATTATGAATAGCCTTTTTAATTTTGATATATTTATATCCTGATTTCTTAATTAAATTAGCAAGTTCATAAGCATCTTCGACGGGATTTTTAGAAAAACAATCGTAGTCATTAATTGTATACTCTTTATAAAAGCGATGTTTTTTAGGTAGTAATAAATTAATTACGAGACCACCATATAAGATAAGATTTTTCTTTATAATAAATTTAGATATAAGTTCGATAACATTATTAAATTCGCCGTATAAGTCTTTAAGTTTTTTAACTTCAATATCTTTAATAATTTTATTAATAGTTAACGAAGACATTATAATCTATTTTAAATAAATATATTAAAAAAAATTTACTAATTCATAACTACTGTTTCTGCCATTTTTTTAGGCTTTGCTGATTTAGCAGGTTTAGAAGGTTTTTTCTTATTTTTATAAGGAACTTCATCTTCCAACATTTTGCGATTTAAATAAACCTTGTTGCCTTTCTTGTTAATGTAAAATTTTCCTTTCTTTGGGCCTGTATAAACTTTAGTGCTTCCGCCATCTAAACTTAGATACATTTTATATTATATTCTATATATAATAAACATTTTATTTTACATCCTCATATTCTCTATATACAAATTTTGGCATTATACTACCAATTTGTGTATTTTCAATGGCCTCACGCAAATCTGTACCATCTGTATTTAAATATACAGGGTTTACAATTTGTTTAGTTCCGTACGAACAAACATTTGGTCTATATTCTGTCGGCCCTCTATAATGTTGTTTATAATTTATAGGTTCATATATTCTCGTTGGAACTATCTGTTCTTCTTGTGTATTATCCGTATAACTATATTCTACATTTCCGCTATTTTCTAAAGTAGAGTAAATATCATCCGTTGAATATACGGGAGAGTTTATATTATTAATATTTGAACTACCATTGATTCTTGTATTTATCGCATTTATATTATTAGGTCTATTCATTGCGTAGTTAGAAGAATTGGAATATAATATATTAGAACTTCTAGATGTGTTTGAAGCACCAGAGCCTGAAAATCCTGGAATATTTAAGGAAACAGTAGGATCGGCTGGATTAAATGCTATTGCTGAATATCTATTATTAGGATTATTAGGATTATTAGGATTATTAGGATTATTAGGATTATTAGGGTTATTAGGATAAATAGAAGCATTGCTAGTATTTATAGTAGTATTATAAGGTGTTGATGTGTTCTTGTCTTGTAATGTTATATTAATATTAAATACAGGTTCGCTATTTTTCATAATGTCTGCAATATGTTTTTGACTATTTAAATTAGTATCTTGGCTATTTGAGGATTCGGGGTTATTTTTTGAAGCATCCGTAGCAAGTGCTACAGGAGTTGATAAAGCCTCGCGTTTTAATAACTCGCGTCTTTTTAATTCGTTAGCAATTAAACGTAATTCATATAATACAAAGTTATTATCAAATATTTCTAATAATTTTTCGTCATTTATGATATATTCTCTTAAAATATCTCTTTCAAAATTAGGATAATTATCATGCATTAACATGGCCTTAAATAAATAGTCGTTAAATTGTAAATGTATATAACATTGTTTTAGAGGAATTTTCATTTTATCATGAGGCATTTTATTAAAATAGTTTTTGTACATAACTATCAAATTATCAATTATATTTTTTTCAGATATATTTGAAACAAGGTTAGGGTCTATATCATTCGACTGCATTTTTACTATCATTTTGTATTCACTTGTATTATAAAGTTTTAGTTTTAATTTTTCTTCATCACTATTCTTTTCATAGAATTCTTGAAGATTTAATACTATTTCTCTAGGTTTTGGTTGTCGTCCTAATATATTCTTATAAATATCAATAATTACGAACTGATTTATAGTTTTTTCAGCCTGATATTTAGGATCAGCATTGTATTTTTCAGAAATAGTTGGTAGATAATTATCTTCTATTGGTTCTAATATAGATTTATAACTGTTATCATTGCTCTGTTTATAATTAAATGTTTCCGTATTAAAATGTAGTTCATTATTTGATACGCCCTTATTATTATATATTTCGGTATTGAAATAATCTTCATTTTTCATATTGTGTGTTTTTATTGGCGTTGATTTTAAGAATGAATTATCAAAACCGCTCGTTAATATCTTGTCTATATTAATATCTGAAAAAGCCCCGTCTGTCTTAACTATTTTATGTTTATAATAAGGTTGATAAATATGATTATCTTCGCCGACTATTATATATGAATCATATGTCAAAGGCGTGGCTGATTTAATAGTATCATATTGTGCTTGTGTAAATGAAATAATATTTTCACCATCAATAGTTTCGTATGTTTTATTTTTTTCACTATCTTTCGCTTTAATGTCTATAGCATTTTTAAGTTTATCATTCTTTATTTCTTTATAAGAATCAGTCACATATCTTTCGGTTTTAATTCCTAAATCTCTCCACATTAACCCGATATCTTTATTATCAGTTGAAATATTATAGGGTTTAAAGAATCTACCATCAACATCAATATAACTATCATAAGTTATATTTTTAATTCCTAATGAATCTAATTCATCTACATTAATAATTATAGGCGAAACCCATTTATAATTCAATAAAATATAAAGTTTTTCATTAGTAATTTTATCTCCATTAGGTTCTGTGTTTCCAAGATATAGCCACTTTAATCCTATCTTTTCCTCTACTGCGAACGGCTCAATATAATAATCATATAACATTGTTTTTATTTTATCATTAAAATATAGTATTAGAATAATTAAAGAAATTATTAATATTACTATCAAATAATTAAATAATTCCATTGCTATATCTATAATAAATAGAAATAAAAAACCTCCTTATATATCTAAAATATATTTATATGTAATAATAGAAAAGATGAAAATACATATTCATAATAATCTTATACTTATTTCTATGATAGTATTTTTATTTCTTAATACAATTGAAAATATTATTCATTTTAGTATAGGAAGAAATATAGACTCTAAAAATACTGCTAACATAAATATAGAAATACCTGAAATATTTGACATTATTAAAATTATATTCATTATGGGCATATTTTCTATATTACAAGCATTATTTACATATTATGGTCTCAAATATTTATAATATATTAACATCGTTGATTATGATATAAGATTTTGACGCTTATAATATATAATATTATGGATTTTACTAAAAGAAGTAAGAAGAGGAAACATATATCTAACAATAACAGTGAAGAATCTGGCGATGAAGCAAATGCGGATATGAATGAAATTTATATAAATAATAATCATATCTATTTTTCTGGTGATATTACATCAAAATCTTCATTTTTGCTTTGTAAGAATATTAGGATGCTAGAGTGTGAACTTAGAATTGAAGAAGTTGAAAAAAATGTTAAAAATGAAATGTTTCTACATATTAAGACCGAAGGTGGTTGTATTGCTTCTGCATTTTCTATTATTGATTGTATGGAAAATTCGCGTATTCCTGTAAATACGGTTATTGATGGAAGCGTATCATCTGCTGGAACACTTATTAGTATTCATGGTAAAAAACGATTTGTTTGTAAAAATTCGTATGTATTGATTCACGAATTACGTTCTGGCTGTTGGGGTAAATTGGCATATATTGACGATACTTATAAAAATTGCATTAAGATTCAAGAACACATCAATAACTTTTATCTTACAAAAACTAAAATTAATAAGAAAATGCTAAAAGATCTTCTTATTAAAGACCTTCAATTTAATGCCGAAGAATGTATTAATATGGGAGTTGCTGATAGTATTTATATGGGATAAAATAATAATATTCTTTTTATATAATAGATTTCTAAAAAATATGAATAATCTGTTTAAGACTGACATATATATACATATGATTATTGTATTTGTTTTAATGCTTTATGCGTTAACTACAAGTATATATATATTATTTAATGATGATTATAATATTTTTATTCGCATTTTATCTATAATAATAATATCTATAATTATATTTTTATCATTAAAAAAAGAAACTTTCCTACCGTTCTTAGGATTAACATTTTTACCGAATACATTACTATGTGATCCCAAATATCCTTCGGGTGCTAATCTAAATTATACAATAGATATGAGAGAATATGAGGATGGAACAAAAATTATTTATTGGGCTGCTAATAGCACAGATAATTCAAAAATAATAGAAGATCCTTTCGATGCCTATAAAAACTTCAGCAATATAGGCGTATCTGTTGTTAAAAATGGAAAAGCAGATGTGCGTTTATATTGTCCTGATAAATATAAAGTAAAAAAGGTATTTAATAAAATATTAGAAAGACATTTCCATTATAGAATTATATTTAAGGATAGTGGATTCTTAAGTCCCGTGATGACAATAAATGTTAAATGTTAAATGTTAATTACGCTAATATTATATTATAGTTATAATATTTACTTAGCATTTTAGAATATTCTTCTGCTATATATTTCTCTATATTATCAAACTTATCTTTGGTGTAATTATTAGTATTATTGATATATATATTATTATTAGCATTGATAGTATTATTGGTTGTGTCAGTATTATAATTATAGAATATTGCTATAATGATGCTTAGTTGTTTATAATTATCTATCATTTTATCCATTATTTTGTATTTAACATCATTGTCATTTATTATATTTTTCATAATATTTAATATAATATTATCATATGCTCTTAATAATACATTATCACGTTCATTATATAATAAAAATATATGCTTGTTATTTATGGCATTATACAATTGTATATCATAAAAATCTATTTTCTTTTTCTTAATATCTTTTATAATATTTTTATACCAATATTTACATACCATTAGATTAGTATAATTGCAAGATATTTTTATAAAAGTAAAATACAAATCATTTGTTATCATTATTATTTTATAATATATCTGTTATATATTTATGTATAATATTTTTATCAGGTGTTACAACCTTTTTAATATCATAATGACTTATATAAGAAGCCCATAAACTATCCATATCGTCTTTGCTATTAGATACTATGATATTTTTAAACATTGAAATCAATATAAAATTTATTTCATAATCATTGGTCTCGCAGTAATTCACATAATAAAAGGTATGTGTTGATGAATCATTAATATCCGTTAGAATTAATCTTGCCCATTCAATATCATCTGTAACAACTGCGATATTTTTAATATTTTCTACTTCCATAATACTAAGAGAATCAAAGTAATAATCATAATCTTTATTGGCATCTTTTAAAATATGTAATACTGCTATATCATCGTCTTTTGTATTATTACCAAAGAATTCGAGAATATCTCTATATTTATAATATGCGGAATACATCAAATCTTCATTTGAATATACCAACTTAATTATTTTATCTTTTACTGAATCATCGATATATTTAAATGACTTTGTGATATTGCTATAATTGCTATCGCATATCTCTATATTTTTATTTGTATTACATATATATTCTATATCAATGTCATTAATAGACATTCTCTCAAAACTTATTTTATCATATTTATCATCTTCGAGAACAGTAAATAAACCCTTGAATAAACTATTGCTATAAATATTATTACCTTTTCTAAATACAATCTTACGCTTAATATTTTTTTTATTAGATTTATTCAAAATATGTATCAAATATGCTATATTGAATAATTGACAACCAATATTCTCATTATTTTCAATAGATATATAACAAGATTGTCGTAATGATTTTTTCATTTATTATATTAATATTAAATAATCTTTAAGCCTTTGAGATATAATATTGAATAGATCATAATAGGCTATAGAGAGGCCTCTTAAGGCATGCCTTCAGCATGGGCGACCCTTTAAGGGATTCTGGGAGAAGCCAATATATTTATATTTTTTGATTTTAAAAAATGAGTAGCGTAAGCGTATAACTTTATTTATTTAGAAATTTATAAAAAACTTTAGAAAAATTAGAAATATCAGAGATATACGCTGTGCTACTCAAAATTCAAAATAGGATTTTTAAGATTTTTTGGTTTGAATTCTAAGAGGCTATAGAGAAGCCTCTTAAGACATGCCTTCAGCATGGGCGACCCTTAAAGGGATTCTAGAGAAGCCAAGATATTTACTTTTTTTGATTTTAAAATTTGAGTACATAACTTTATTTATTTAGAAATTTATAAAAAACTTTAGAAAAATTAGAAATATCAGAGATATGTACTCAAATTTCAAAATAGGATTTTTAAGATTTTTTGGTTTGAATTCTAAGCAGTTATAGAGAGGCCTCTTAAGGCATGCCTGCGGCATGGGCGACCCTTTAAGGGATTCTAGAGAAGCCAAGATATTTATTTTTTTTGATTTTAGAATTTGAGTACATAACTTTATTTATTTAGAAATTTATAAAAAACTTTTAAGATTTTAGAAATATCAGAGATATGTACTCAAAATTCAAAATAGGATTTTTAAGATTTTTTGGTTTGAATTCTAAGAGGCTATAGAGAGGCCTCTTAAGGCATGCCTACGGCATGGGCGGCCATTCGAGGGATTCTAGAGAAGCCAAGATATTTATAAAATTTAATAGAATATTTTCAGTAACATAACGTATTATTATTAGAATAATAATTTAATATATCTATAATATTGTTCTATATAAGGAGGGATAAACGAATAATATTTTATATAAGTATATTATAATAATATAATAAAATATATGAAAAGATATTTCATTGCTATATATTTAGCCTTTGTTAATATTATAAGTATATCATTGACTAATTCGTATCCTATAAATATCGGCCCGCATAATATACACAAATATGAAAATTATAATAGTAGAAATGTATGTCTATTGAATTATAATAATGTGTATACATCTTTTTATAAATGGTCTAAAGATAACAAGGATTCTCAGGAAAAAATAATAAATGATACTATATGGCTAAATAAAAATAGATTCTCAACGCCTAACATTGTTTTAGGAGTATATAATAGCGACGCTGATTTAAATTATATATGTTTATTGAGAAAATTGGCAAATGGACGCTTTAAAATATTAAATATTTTTGCGAATCCCAATAATGGCCTAGAAGATGATACCTTATTATTTGAAAACATTTTGGGTTTTTGTATAGAAAATAAATATTCATTAAATGTTGATAAATTGAAAGAAATAGATAATAGTAAATACTATTTTACATATTTATATGCTTATAATTGTTCGTAAATTAATTTATTTTTATATTACCGCGTATAATCCTGTTATTTATATTTGCTAAAAACCTTAACATTTTAGAAAAAGGATAGAAACTATTAAATTTTAATTTTTATACAGCGTCCTGTCTTGGGATTTAATACTTTCCCTTCAGGACATTCTTTGGCTATCTTAGCAACTTTTGTATCTATGGCAATCTTCTTTTTTATACAGCGTCCTGTCTTAGGATTTAATACTTTCCCTTCGGGACATTCTTTTACTACCTTAGCAACTTTCGCATCTATGGCATCTTTAACTTTTATTAAATTTTCTATTTTTATACAGCGTCCTGTCTTAGGATTTAATACTTTCCCTTCGGGGCATTTCTTATCTATTTTACTCAATGATACTTTTGGCAATTTATTTATTGATTTGATATTTATACATCTATTAGTTAATGGATTTAATACTTTACCTTCTGGACATATCTTTTTATCTTTTTCTGTTTTTGCGTCATTTATACTGTTTGTATTAACATATATAATATTCCTCGGGCCTTTATTAAATGAAAAACATAATTCATTTTTATCATTTTCAATTATTTTTTTAATACTTGTATTTGTGTGTGTGTCTAAAAAGCACTGTTTTTTATTTATACAAAAATTACCATCTTTATTAACATTCCAATCATATTTCATTAATTCACAAGGGACATGTATATTATCAGATACTACAATACCATCTGCTGGCAATTTATCAACTACCTTATCGTTTTTAACGTTGATATAAAATATTTTTTTATCAATTACTTGCGATACCCATATTCTTTCATTGATATAATCATCTTTCGTAAAATTAATATTTTGTAAATGTATATCAATTGTACCTCGTGTCCATCCATTATATACATATTTGTCCCCTTTACATTTTATTCCTGCTATTGAATGTCCTCCTAATTCAGCACGATTCCAATTTCCTAATAACACAGAATCTTGAACATAATTCATCCCTTTAATATTTACATTGTCATCTAATTTAGCAATTTTATAAAATGGCGAATCGGTAGGAACTTTATAATAATCTGGTATATTATTAATAAATCTTTTAGTACAGTTAATAATAATTATATCAGGATTTTCAAACTTCTCTAAAACCTTGTCTTTAGTAACATATTTAAAAATCATATTTATTTTTTTTTTTATTTTATTAATATTATTAATCTTAAAATTATTATATTTAGAATAATATAATAAATCACCTTTTACATCAAGATATAATACCTTTACGCCTAGTAATTTATAGATTTTTCGTATATATAATGCTGACGCATAACCTTTGTTTATTTTAGGATTAAATGTAAATTTTTTTTTATTATATTTATATAATTTTTCTAATATATATTCTGGTCTAATTTTATCAAAATATTCGTAATCATTGTATATATTGTTAGAACGTAAAAATTTTTTTTCTAGAATATGTTTTAAAGTTTTAAATATTAGTATTTTGTTATTCCATGTTTTAGATTTTTTCAAAAGCAATTTGCGACTTTCTTCACTATATAATACAGCCATTAGAATACTATTAAACCAACATGTCGGTCCATATTGTTTTAATGTAATAACATTATCACATTTATTTTTCATAAGTATATTATATATTCTATAATTATATTATTTAAAAATAATAAGAGAACAATAATATATATATTAAATAATGGTATGGAATATTGGATTAAGCGGAAATGATTATAAAATATTAAATAGTTCTTCTAATATTAGTTCATATAATTCATTATTATTTTTAGATTATTTTACTATAACTGAAAGCGGTAATGTAGGTATTAATAATGGTACTCCTAAAAGAAAATTAGATGTCAATGGGGATATTTTCAATAATGGTAGTTTAATATCTTCAAATATTCTTGGATATGCCACAAATTCTAATAATAATACAAGTAATTATTTACTAATTAATTATAACAGTAATGTAAATAATTCGCGAAATAATATTTTAGAAATATATGGCAATGCCTTATTTAGAGGAAATGTTGGAATAGGAACATTGACTCCTAAAACAACTCTTGATGTTAATGGTAGTATAACAGCATCACAGTTTATAGGTACAGGAAGTAATATATTTAATATAAATGCCTGTAATATAAATGCTGGAACATTAAACGCATTACATGGAGGAACTGGAGTAACCAATATTATACCTAATCAAATATTAATAGGAGATAATAACAAAATAAGACAAACACAAAATTTAATATTTGAAGAAAATATATTAAAAGCATTATTTTTCCAAGGAAATGGTTCTAAATTAACAAGTATTGACGCAAATAGTATAACACAGGGTATTATGGATGTTTCTAAAGGCGGTACAGGAATTACAAGATATAATGTAAAAGGCGGGGTATTGATTGCTAATTTAAATGATCAAACAGAACTTGATAGAACAGAATTGCGTCAATCTAGTGATTTAAAATGGAATAATACTTCAAATGCTTTTGAAATTAATGGACATATTAAAATACCCGCAAATAGTAATATATTAATTGGAGGTTTGCCATTAAATTATAATGTTCTAGGAGATTATAGATTGGCTTCTTGTAATATTGCTGGTATTGTAAAATTAAGCGGACAATTCAAAATGAATAGTTCAGACGAATTAACATTGGCAGATACTGGTTCGTCAAAATGGGGGCAAATTAATGATTTTATTTATTATCCACCATTAACTCCAACAAGTAATCATTGTGTTGGAATAGGTATAGTACCATTAGATAATACAAATCGCTTAATAGTCGACGGAGACGTTAATATTGTAAATGGAGCATATAAAATAAATGGTGTTGATATTGATAAATATAATTCGAATATAATATCTCAAAGAATAACTAATCTAACATTGGATAATATTAATGAACTATTTTGTGGAAAAAAAAACAGATGTTTTACATTAAGAACAAATACAGATACAAATATTGATGAATATCAAATAGGTGCTATTGCTAATGGTACACTCGAAAATAATAATAGTTTCCGTTTTCTTCAAGAAGTTAATTTTAATAAAGGCTTAAGACTTTCAGGTGGTACATTTGATATTGGAACATCAAATAATTTCGTTTTAAAATCATTAGTTCTAACAGGTGCAAATGAAGACCAAATGTTGGGAATTAATCAAACAAATGATGTAGGTAATTTATTAACCATTACAAAAAATAATGAGATAAGAACAATTATAACAAATAATGGCAATCTGGGTTTAGGTAATTTTACACTCACTACTACACCCAAATTCATTCCATTAGAAAAACTTCATGTTATTGGAAATGTTATAGCAACAGGAACTATAACATCTTATTATTCAGACGAAAGGCTAAAAATATTCACTTCGAATATTTATAATTCGTTAGATATTATAAATAATCTAAATGGCTACTATTATTTACCTAATAAACAAGCAATAAACGCAGGATTTGAAAATGAAAAACAAATAGGTCTAAGTGCTCAAGAGGTTCAAAAAGTTCTTCCTGAGATTGTTAAAATAGCACCTTTTGATATGTTTAAAGATGAAAATGGTAATATAAGTTCAAAATCTGGAGAATCCTATCTAACTATATGTTATGAAAGATTAGCCCCTGTATTTGTAGAGGCTATCAAAGAATTAACATCGCAAATAAAAGAATTAAAAGAAGAAAATAAAATAATTAAAAAAGAGTTTGATAATATAAAGAAAATTATAACAACTAATTATCTAAATTAAGTATATCTAATTTTATCTAGTCTTGAATATATATTACTATAATTATTTAATATTTCCTTATCATATATAGTATTAAGTTTTTTAACTAATTCATTATTTTTTGGTAAATATTTTATATAATATTCTTTTATCAAAAGTTCTTCAATATTGTTTACTATTATTTTATTTTTATTATTCAATGGTTGTTTCATATATCTTATAGTAATATCCTTTTACTTAAAAAAATATAAAAATACATACATATATCATTTTTTTGTTTTTAGGTTATGTCTTTGTAATCTTACGAAAGAAACTTACGTGCGTCTTCTTCGGTTAGACGGTTATCATAAGATGCTATCAACCGAGATGTAGCATGATATTCTTCCATCTCTGTATAACTCGTGAGGCTATTAGGCGTGAGAGGAGGCGATGAAGAGAATTGTTGAGATGGCGAAGATTGGACAGATACAGTACGAGTTGACGCTGCTGTATTTTCGGGGAATTGACAGGCCTCATAAATCACGATGATATTGTCGATGATTATAGTGGCAAAATCAACTTCGAGAATAGGCGAATCTGTGATTGGACCGAATCTATTTACATAATCTGTAATAACCTGTGATTGCCCATACAAATAGATCAGGAAATCGATATGTTTCATATTTTTATAGATATAGTCTTGGATACAAGGGATTTTCTGCCTCTTTGCTTCTTCAAAATCGCTATAAGAATTAATCGCGATGATAATGTCGGTGATATTCTTCCCAAAGCCTCCGTCCATAATGTTATTGATGTTGATACTATCAGAACGGAAGGTGACAACAAAGTTCTTCTGGGCGGACATTACAGAAGATAAGCGATATACGCGATGTAATACAAGCGATGCTATTTAAGGACTCTTGATGACTACAGGGGATTGTCTTAGTGCTTTACTGTGTTATTTAGTAAAACAAAGACAACAAGCGACAGGTATAGGTTTGGCTATGAAGGCGAAAAAATAAAATATATAAGCAATCAATTTTTATAAATAGTAATATAATTTAGAACAAATTATGAATATAATTAAATACGTATTTTATATTTTGTTAGTTGCTGATATTAATCAAGCATATCATTTAATACCTTGTATATACAATAAGAAGATAAAGACATTGAGGGTAATAAGAAAAAATTGTGGATATATTAGAAATGCTACGGAATATGCTTTAGAATTATTAATAATTATAGATATATTGCTTCCTAAAAAACAGGGGTCGTCTTCCAAATAGCAAAGTATTTTTTAGTTAATTTTTTATCATAAATAGTATATGCTAATATGTATTTTTTATCAATATTTTCCATAACATCATATATATTTTCAAGATTCATATAATATATTGGGGGTGTGTATATATATTACATATTTATATTTTATATAATTACAATTCAAATCTACGCGGAGATGATAGATATTTTCCGTATTTTTCAGTACTATAAATTAAACTATAGTATCGTTGTTTTTTGTCGACCTTTTGGCGAATCATCATTAAATCCATAGTATCTAGATAAAGATTTTTATTATATGTATAATTTAAATCTTTAATCATTAAATAATAACTTAATGTATCATGTATCTTAGGAATATTCGAAGAAATTTTATATTTTTTTCTGTTAAATCCTGTAATATTATTATTCTTCCAAATATTATTAGCCCTATTATAATTTTTCGATGCTATTATATTGAAATCTCCCAATATAATATTTTCTATATGAAATATATTGTCAAAATCTTTAACATCTGGATATTTGATATCACGATGTTTAATCATCTTGTTCATATTACACATACCTATTTTATAATAAAAATATCATTTTTTACGAAATTATTACAAAAAAACAAAAAATATATAACACATATAATAATAAACTATATATTACAAATATTAGATATTGAGCGTCTTCTTTTGTTCATTTGTAAAAGCGGAAAAGCAGTTTTTCCTAATAGGCAAACCAGCATTTGAGAATACAGTATCTTCGTGTACCCAATCACCTACCCATCTCCTATCAACAATACAAGACTGACCACCGCCACAAGGACAAATTTCATGAGGTGGCATATCAATTACTTGTTTGGTCTGCTTGACTTTCTTTGGAGCATTTGGTACTACTGACTTACTACGCGTATTGTATGAAGTTGGAGTAGTAGGAGCAGTAGGAGCAACAAATGCGTTAAGAGGAGTCGAGTTCATAATGTCCTAGTTAGGACAGTGCGATAATATATATTTCATAACAAGTCAATCAATTTTTATTATATAGAAAATTTTTTGGAACATATATATATTATGTATATTATGTATATTATGAAGAAAAAATATATAATAAAACATATATAGAAACCATAATATATTTAATAAGCAAACCAAAATGGTTTTACTTCTTCTTGTTCAATATCTTCAAAATTCAATTTTTTAACAACATCTGGCTTATTATCATCACTTGTATACAAATATTTACTCAGCATATCTTTGAATTGTTTTGATTTACTTGGAGCATTTGGAGGAATCTTAACGGATTCGCTAATAGAATGTGTAAAATATACGTTTGTATTCATGGTTATTATAATAACCTATAATAACATTATCATTTTTTACAAAATATATAATAAATTATAACACATATAAGAACATTCATATAAATAATTATATTAAAACTATAAATACGCCTACAATGGCTAATATTGCTACCTTATCTACTACAGATACTATATGTATACAAGATAGTACAGAATATTATATATATATAAGTGCTTTTTGGCACGGTTTTATTGATAAAACTGACGCTAATAATATAGAAATATTTGAAAAGTTATTTTCTAAAACTATTATACGCAATTTTAAAATTACAAATGATTTAGAAAAGGCTAATGTTCTATTTGAATCTGTATTTGGTTCAACGCTAGCAGATATCAAGGAATGGAAATATAAGATATTTTTTTCAGGAGAGCCTTATATATCTAATGCTGATAAATACGATTTATTGCTTTATTCTACTGAAACACAAGGTAAAATAGTAGATTTGCCATTATATGTAGCATATATATATAATAATAATTTTCTTGATAGAATTATTAATAAGCCCAAAATAACAAAAATACCTGAAAAATTCTGTTGTTTTATAGTGTCAAATGATGTTTGTGAAACTCGTAATAGAATGTTTCATTATTTAAATCAGTATAAAAAAGTAGATTCTGGTGGTAAATATTGTAATAATATTGGTTATGTAATAAGAGAAAATTATTGGACAGATGAATTTAGGGCATTTATAAGCAATTATAAATTTATTATATGTTTCGAAAATAATAAGATAGCCACTTATTCTACAGAAAAAATAGTAAACCCTTATATGGCGGGTAGTATTCCTATATATTGGAGTTCAGCCCATATACATAATGTATTTAATAAAGATTCTATGTTATTCTTAAAAGATGAAAGTATGGAATCATATAAAAAACTAATAAATGAGATTATTGAGTTAGATAATAATGATGATAAATATCTAGAATTTGTTAATCGCCAAGCATTTTATGAAGATATGGCTTATTTTAACAACAACTATAATATGGATGCTATCGCTAGTAAAATAGATAATGTATTATTAAAAAAATTATAGAATAATAAAGAGATTTATAAATTTTATGATTTTCTTAATTTTACCAAATCAATTATTTGATATTAAACATTTTGATAAGTCGTTTAAGTATATATTATGGGAATGCCCTCATTTTTTTACAGATTATAATTATAATAAAAAGAAATTATTATTACATCGTGCTACTATGAAATATCAATATGATTTAATGAAAAAGAATGGATATAACATAACATATAATGAGTTTAATACAAAGTTGCCAAATGCTGAACAATATATGTTATATTATCCAATAAATAAACTTGATATATTAAAATTGCCAACCAATACTATAGTATATGATAAGGAAACGCCAAATTTATTATTGACACGAGAACATATAACGAAGTATCATAATAAAACAAATAAGTTTTTCTTCAATGCCTTTTATATGTGGTCTAAAAAAGAACTAAATATAATACCTAATATTAAATCACAAGATAAATTAAATAGACAGAAACCTAAAAATATTGTATGTATATCACAGCCTTATGAAGATATAGTTGTTAAAAAAGATATATTAAAATATATTGATGATGCTAAGAAATATGTTGAAAAACATTTTAAAAATAATTGCGGAATCTTAGATAAGGCGAATAACTTTATATATCCTATTACACGTAGTGATTCTTTAAAATGGCTAGAACATTTTATACTAAACAAAATAAAAAATTATGGAAATTATCAAGATTTCATAGATAAAAATAATAATCATTTATGCCATTCTCTTTTATCTGCTTTAATAAATATTGGTCTTATAAATCCAAGTGATATAATAATTATATTAGAAAAGGAGCGTAAGACACGTGATATTCCTATGAATAGTTATGAGGGTTTTATAAGACAATTGTTTTGGCGTGAGTATCAACATTTATGTTATATATATGTAGATTTTTCTAAAAATTATTTTGGAAATAATAAATTATTAACTAAAGAATGGTATACGGGAAATACTGGAATTATTCCAGTAGATGATAGCATACGCGAAGCATTTGAAACGGGATATCTTCATCATATTAAAAGATTAATGGTTATAGGAAATTATATGAATTTGTGTAATATAAAACCAAGTGAAGGGTTTAGATGGTTTATGGAATTTTCATGCGATTCTTATGAATGGGTGATGTATCAAAATGTATATGATATGGTATTTTTTACAACAGGTGGGAAAACTATGAGAAGACCTTATATATCTTCATCTAATTATATTTTAAATATGAGCAACTATTCAAAGGATAACTGGTGTGAAATATGGAATACTAAATATAGGGCATTTATTGCGAAAAATAAAAAAAAACTATGGAAATATAGATATTACGTAGCACTAAAATAATGTTGTAATATGTAAGATAAACTATGAAGATAGATATTTTATTATTATAAATATCTTGGCTTCTCTATAATCCTTCAAAGGGTCGCACATACTGAAGGCATGCCTTAAGAGGCTTCTCTATAGCCTCCTAGAATTCAAACCAAAAAATCTTAAAAATCCTATTTTTAATTTTGAGTACATATCTGAAATTATTTAGAAATTTATAAAAAACTTTTGAAATATTAGAAAATAAAAAGTTATGTACTCATTTTTTAAAATCAAAAAAATATAAATATCTTGGCTTCTCTATAATCCTTCAAAGGGTCGCACATACTGAAGGCATGCCTTAAGAGGCCTCTCTATAGCCTCTTAGAATTCAAACCAAAAAATCTTAAAAATCCTATTTTGAATTTTGAGTACATATCTGAAATTATTTAGAAATTTATAAAAAACTTTTGAAATATTAGAAAATAAAAAGTTATGTACTCAAATTATTCTATTCATTTTTTGAAATATCTTGGCTTCTCTTGAATCCCTTAAAGGGTAGCACATGCCTTTAGAGACTTCACTATAATATTATAATATTAAGGTTTCGCAAATATATTTAACATAGTTGATGTAATAATTTGGATAACTTAAGGTGTTTATGTTAAAATCTATGTAATCTAAAACATTTTCTTTTAGACTTGTGTTTAACCCTTCAATAATAAGAAGATTTAATTTAATTTGTAAACTATCTGTAATTATATTTTTAAATCTTTTCATTATAATTGATAAATATATATACAAGTTCATACAAATTAACATTTTAACATTAACATTCTCATCATACTCTCCGTAAATATCAAAATTTGCTGATATTTTTTCATTTTGTATATCTTCAATAAATAATAAAACAGGTTGAATGAAATATTCAAGATTATTAGGTCGCAGTTTTTTATTACAAATATCTTGAAAAATCCACAAACACATTATAATACCTTGATAATTATTGTTATAGCAATTGTAATAAAGATTTAGAAATGATTTTAATATATAGTGTGCTTTATTTGTTGGTAATAAACTAAAACTATCTTTGCGTTTTAAGATTTGCTCCATAATATAATTATTCTCTTCATAATCATATTTTTTTATTATATTTTTCGTCATAATAATAGCAAGAATATCAATAGAACAACCATTTATAATCATAATATCTTCATATTTTTTACCATCTATCAAAGGCTTCAAATCAAAATATTTTTTATACTTTGAAGATACCTTTTTCAACTTATCATAATCTCTTATATCAACATGATTCTTAAAGCAATCTAATATATCTTCTTGTAAAAAGATACTATTCATTATAAAAAATAATATATAATAATATAAATCATTTTTTACAAAAATAAAACACGATAATTAAAACACAATCTCATTATATATCTATTGGTGATATATAGAGTTTCTTCATTAGATTTACTATATTATCTATATAATTCTTTTTAAAATATTGTTTATCAGCATACACGCCCTGATTTATAATTTCAAAGTATTCATCTAATTTTGTATTTTGCATGTTAAATAAATTAATACAACTTTCTCTCTGCGTATTAATTATATTATCAGCATCTGTGCTAAATTTCTTTACATTAATAAATAACAATATACTTAGATTTAATTTATATAATAACTCTAAATTTTCATTATAATAATAATCTATATTATTTTTAAAATATTTAGTAATAATCGTTAAAGAAGCACAAAAGTCACCAATATCTCCGTAATATATTTTATCATTGTCATATAACTCGGTAATAATATTTTTAAGATTTTCGTATTTTCGTTTTGAAGTATTATATAAGATAGCAATAAGATATTCTATAATAAATATATTATTGTTATTGATACATATCGTTATATAATTAGAATAATTCAATAGTTTTTTTATAATTGTCTTGTTTTTTTTAAATTTATATTTCTTTCTAATATTGTTATCAACAATATTTAGAATAATATCAACAGAAGAACCGCGTATATTCAATAGTGTATCATAGAGTTTATAGAAAACTAATGGCTTTAAATCAAATAAAGTTCTATGTTTTATAGATACATTTTTCATCTTGTCGTAATCATTAATATCTATATGACCTCTCAAATAATATAATATATCATCATTCAATAATAATGACATTATATATTCTATAATCAAATCATATACTAGCGATTAAACTTAATAATAAAAATAACAGAAATATATCAATTTTTATTTAAGATTTTTAAGTATAAATATTATTATCTAATTCTATCTCTAACTGCTACTAAATCAAGATCACGAACTCTATAATATTCTTTCTTATTATTCGGCAATTTTCGCTCAACCATAAATGGCAAACGCCCTTCTGTAAGTTCTATTAATGCTATTTGACGCAATTCCATATTACTTTTAACATCTGTTGTGATATTATTGATAAATAAAGGAGCACCTGAAGCAATTTGTTGTGTTCTCAATGCGATAATTTTATCAAACTCATAAATAGTCATAATAGGTTTTGAGATTTTGGTATCACTTAAATGTTCAATAACCTTTAGAACATCTTCTACAACATTTGCTTTATATGTAATAGCCATTATGTTATTTATAATCTATTAATATAATATCATTTTTTTATTTATATAATAACTTTTCTAATAAAAAATATAAAAAATACATTTACGCATTATATAATATCCTATAAATATCTATCATAATCTCTTATAAATAAGGGTTATTAAGTACGTTATTAGTTATATAGTTATAACTCGCGAATTGATTAGGTGTTATATTATACGCTCTAATATAATCTTTACCTATTTGAGTTATATATGATAATATAGTATCTTCGGTGTAATAATTGCGGATGCTAGATAATTCTATATATAATTTATTAGTCTCTCTCAATATATCTAAATATAGGGGGGATTTAAGGACAGGGCTCTGTAATATTAAGAAGGGAAATTCGTGAGTTTCGTTATTATAATTGCCTTCAATATCAGCATCTGCTCGTAAAATTATTATAATATTATCAAGAGGATATCTAGAAAATAAATGCGTGTTAGAGTTCAAATGAGGATCTGGGATATCATATTTGATATATCCATAGGTTATCGAATATACATCATGTGGAACAGCATATTCATTATTATCTAATATAATTTTTATTTTTCTAGGATTTCTCTTTTTAACAATTTCTAAACCCGATATATGATAACCGTTTATAACATTACCACCAAGGCTATTATCTACAATATCCAATGTATTTTCTATTACCTCAATATCTTTCTCAATCACTATAGTTATTATCTTGAATATCTTTGTTAGCAAATCTTCACTAAGAAGATCTAGATAGTTCGAAGCCATCATATAGTAAAATTATAAATTTTAAGCCGTCAATTTTTATCTTCTACTTTTATAATAATAACTTATATAATATAAATCTATAGACTCTTATAATTCAAACCAAAAAATCTTAAAAATCCTATTTTAAATTTTGAGTACATATCTGAAATTATTTAGAAATTTCTAGAAAACTTTTGAAATATTAGAAAATATAAAGTTATGTACTCAAAATTTAAAATCAAAAAATATAAATATATTGGCTTCTCTAGAATCCCTTAAAGGGTCGCACATGCTGAAGGCATGCCTTGAGAGGCCTCTCTATAACTGCTTAGAATTCAAACCAAAAAATCTTAAAAATACTAATTTTAATTTTGAGTACATATCTGAAATTATTTAGAAATTTCTAGAAAACTTTTGAAATATTAGAAAATATAAAGTTATGTACTCAAAATTTAAAATCAAAAAATATAAATATATTGGCTTCTCTAGAATCCCTTAAAGGGTCGCACATGCTGAAGGCATGCCTTGAGAGGCCTCTCTATAACTGCTTAGAATTCAAACCAAAAAATCTTAAAAATACTAATTTTAATTTTGAGTACATATCTGAAATTATTTAGAAATTTCTAGAAAACTTTTGAAATATTAGAAAATATAAAGTTATGTACTCAAAATTTAAAATCAAAAAATATAAATATCTTGGCTTCTCTAGAATCCCTTAAAGGGTCTCATCATATCGTCCATATATGTTATATAATAAGTATTTTATCCTGTAATAATCGTAACATAATATATTTTTTTAGATATAAATATTGAATCTTATTATTTTTTTTAAATAATTCGCTAGTAATTTTTTTATAAACTACTTCCTTATTTATTATTGTTTCATCCTTATCCTTGAAATTATAAAGATAGAAATTATTAGAAATTATTAATACAATATTAAAATTATTATCAAAATATAATGAATTGATGAAACCTTCGGCGTTATCTCTTACAAAAATATCTAATGAAATAATTTTACTATCGATTATTTTTTGAGAAAATATTTTTATGTTATCATGTAATTTTTTCTTATCATCTATAGATATCTTTTTGATATTCTCAGAATTTAATTTCCTATAATCACTAGGATTATCATATATTATTATATGATATAAAGCATCGGCTAAAAGAACATTTTTTCCTCTTTTTTTATTGAGATTTTCTCTACACAATACTATATCATGTATTTTTGGTATTATTTTATTTTTCGCTAATATTTTAAATATATATTGTTTTTTCTTAAGATCTCTATAATTATATTCGATACTATAATTATCATTGTGTGAAAAATTAACTATCTTATTTTTACCATTGATTTTAGTAGAAAATGTATTATTTGATAAACTATTAAGATTTTCTATTGTAATATTGTTATATTTATTAGATATACATGTTCTTACTTTATCATCATCAGATGTTTTTTCATCCTTAGCATATATACTTTTACCTATAGATGTAATTTTATTATAATAATATTTATATACTTCCTTATTTATTATATTCTCAAATAAAATTATTAAACCAACTATTTTATTACCCTTTATATTCAAATTTTTTTCAACATTTTCTATCTTCTTTGCCGACTTATCATTATTGTTATCATATTCTATAATATAACTACCAATAGCCTTTTCAAATTTCTTATAATCCATCTAAATATTATAAGTATTTTTAATTTTGATGAACCCCATAAGATAAATATTACCTTATAAATCTAAAAATTGACTATATATTGCCATATATTATAATATTGTAATAGGCCTGTTTTGATTTATCGCTATATATAATAGCGATTTATCTTTGCTATGGAATGCCTTAGAGGCCAAGAAGACATAATATATAATAAATTCAATCTATGTGTTTTACCTACGCAAATGGGAAAGACATTTGTAATAGTTAACAAGATAATGGAAAGTCTAGATAAAGATAAGGAAAAAGGACATAGTATTCATATAGTATTTACTATGAATACTCTTTTGAATAATAAGCAATTTTCTAATAGATTGAAACATATTAATGATATTTACGGAGATAATGCTGTATGTATATTTGCTTCTGTCTATAAGGGCGAATATAGACACATTAGTAAGGCTGAACACTTATTCAAAGACCCTAAGAATGACAAGATAACACCTGAGATGCCTAGAGTTATTATAGCCTGTAGTAATAATAAGAGATTTAATGATTGCTTTAGTATTATACATAAATTGAATGAGGGTAATACAGATGTTAAACGTGTATTTGTATATTTTGATGAACTTCATAAATATATAAAGAATTCAACGATTACTATCCGTAAACATATAGAGAACTTAAATAATTTAACTATAATTGAGGCTTTATATGGTATGTCCGCATCACCCAATAATATTTGGAGTGCTAATAAGACGGGATTTTGGTCTAAAATTAGAATATTACAAATCAATGATTACTATGATAATGATTATATGGGGTACGAAGATATCAATTTCATATGTGATATTAATGAAAGTAATAAATATGGTGATATTAAAACTAAAAAGCAGGAGTATATAATACAAGGGTTTAATACAACTGAAATATTTACTATCAATTTTATTAAGAATACGCTAGTAAAATACCCTAATATATTATCTAATTCAAGTAGAGTATTTATACCTGTCAATATTAGACGTATTTCTCATAATTATATTAGAGAACACTTATTTAATTATGAGAAATCCTGTATAATTATTATGCTGAATGGTATTGAGAAAAACATTCAATATAAAAATGAAATAGATGAGATTATTACAATCCCGCTAATATTAAATAAAGGCGAATTGGGAGATTTAATAGCGGATCACATAGATACTAATAAGTTGAAAAATAGACCGATTGTATATATTGGATTTAATTGCGTTGGTATGGGTCAAACACTTATAACTGAGAGATTAGGTAATTTTACAGCGGCTATATTCGGCTATAATAATATATTAAATGATACTATGTATCAATTATTTGGAAGAATTACAGGAAGATTTAAAAATTGGAAAACATATAATTCTATGACAAATGTATATTGTACGCAAATGTGTAAAAATATATGCTGTATGATGGAAAAATGTGCTAAAAATATAATATGTAATCATAATGGCAAAGAATTAGAATGTAATAAATATCTAGAACCATTTAGCAAGGAAAGTAAAATGCTTGGAGTTCATCAGTTAAAAAATAATTTCGAATTAAAAGATATTGAATATTTCGAATTATCTAATTTAATTGATAGTATTCCTGAGGTTTCTAAGGTATTAAGCGATATCTTCGGTAGTAAAATAGAACTGAAAGAATCTGGATACTTCTTAAAAATAGATGGTTATTATATATCTAAATATCTCAAGAAATATTATCATTTGAAACATACAGAACTCAAAGGCGAAAATAGACTTACCAAAAAAGATTTGAAGAATATCAATTCTACACATATCACCAATCAAAACAAAACATTCAAATACATCGTTTTGCCTATATATGACACCTTAGAATCTAAGGAATGTAAATATTATATAATGTATAGTATTTAGAATATATAATAAGATAGTAATGATTAGAGTATATTAGATTTTTTACAAATTTCAAAACACTTATTATTGAATTTCTCTAAATTAAAGGCGGCTGATGCTATATTATATATTTCTATATTCTCTTTTTTACTTTTATATTCAGTACTAGGATCAAAACATTTATCACATGATAATATAATTACTATCTTGTATTTTAATTTGGGATATTTTACAGAAATTACATTATCAAGATTTTCGGCATCTTCTATATCGCTTAATATATTATTATATTTTCCATTCTGTTCGTCATGATGATGGCAACAATGACCATTTCTTAAGAACATTATTTCTTCCTCATTTTTATGTAAAATATCAACTAATCTATTACATCTTCTAATATATTTATCGCTATCATTTTGTAGTTGATTTATATTATCAAAATCATGATGAAAATATATGTCATATGAGTTTATTTTATTATTCAAAGGATTTATGAATTGTTTAAAATCATCTTCAATACATTTTGAAACACCATTGTATGATACACACCAATCAAAAGGTAGAGACATTTTTCTAAGATTATATCTTACGCAAAAATCGGCAACTTTACAATCTACACCAATTGGTACTATAAGCATACTAAGTTTATTCTTTTATTATCGTGATAATATATTTATTATATATTCTTTTATATAAATTTGGCCTAAGGTAGCCTTGTAAAAACTATTAGATATATAATTTTATGTAAAAATAATAAAAATTGAATATTATTTTATGTAAAATAAATAAGAATGAATAATATTTGTCCTCCTCCAAAAGTCTTAAACCCTCGTACTGGAAAATGTGTAGCCGAGGCATATTTGAAAAAATTAAATAATAAAAAGGCACTTAAAGAACAAATAAATGATATTGCTGAAGTCGTCGACGTTCCCGAAGTTCCCGAAGTTCCTGAAGTAGCAAAAGTTAAACCTAATAAAGTAAAGATTGCTAAAAAAGCGATTAAGGCAACGGATTATAAGCAATCTATTATAGAGAATCTAAAAATATTAGAGGATTACGAGAAACTTAATAAAGAGCCATTTAAAGCGAGAGCATACAGTAAGGTTATAGATTCTATTGAATTATTTGAAGGTACAATAAATAATATGGATGATCTTAAAAATATAAATGGAATTGGCGAGAAGATAAATGCTAAAATAAAGGAACTTATAGAAACAGGTAAAATGATGGCTGTTGAAAACGCTTTAAATGATCCGCGATTTTCATTACAAAAAAAATTAGGTAAATTATATGGTGTCGGCCCTGTTAAAATTAATGAACTCATGAAAAAGATTAATAGTTTTGAAGAATTATACGAACATCCTGAATTACTTAATGAAAAACAAAAAATCGGGTTAAAATATTATAATGATATGAATCTGCGTATTCCTATGAGTGAAGGAAAAAAACACTATAAAATTATAGATAAAATATTTAAAAAGGTTTATAAAGATATTGAATTTGAACTCGTTGGAAGTTATAGAAGAAAAAATAAGGATATGGGAGATATAGATATTCTCATTAAAAATCGCGATGATTTAGATATAAAAAATTTAATAACAGAACTAACAAATGGCGGATATATAATTGAAACTCTAGCAAGTGGAAAAAGTAAGTTTATGGGATTATGTAAATTGTCACCCGAATTACCAGCGAGAAGAATAGATATATTAATTGCCGATCCATCATATTATTACTTTGCTCTATTATATTTTACAGGCTCGTATTCATTCAATATATATATGCGAAGAATAGCATTGGAAAAAGGATATTCATTATCTGAATATGGGATTAAAAATAATAAAGATAAGAAGTTCGTGGATACAGGTAATTTAATTAATTCAGAGGAAGACATTTTCAAATTCTTACAAATTCCCTATGTTCCTCCAAATAAAAGAGACACTATATAATATACCTCAAATATATTATAAAATATCATATGTTAGATTTCCTAGGCGACTATTATATAAATCATATCCACGTAATCTTCTATTATCTCCTAAATCAGGAATATCTTGCAACCCTTGTATATCACAAAGAGGGCCTCGTTTAACTTCTAGCATTTCTATGTCCTTATTATCTATACATAAATTATAATTATTAACATCTATTATATTTGTTTGAGCCGCCAATAAATTTTCTTCTGTTATATATGGTACAAAATTATCAATCGCTAATTCATTAAATATATTTTTTTTCTTAGGCATTTCAATTGAACATTTATCACAATTCTTATCACATTTTCCCGATGCTTCTTTTGACACATCTTTCATATCTTTTTGTTCATTTATCGTACTCTTTATATCTTTGGTATCCTTAGTATCTTTGGTATCTTTGGTATCTTTGGTATCCTTAGAATCTTTAGTATCCTTAGTATCTTTGGTATCTTTGGTATCTTTGGTATCTTTGATATTTTCCATATTTTCGCGTTCTCTTTTATTTTTAATTTCATCTGTATAAATTCTAAAATATATAATGAGGATGCCTATTGTTAATATGAATCCTGTAATATTATCTAATAACATTAAAATTGCTATACAAAATACAGCAACATACAACTGTATAGTAGGGTCTTTAAACAATTTTTTAAAAGGTATTTCAACAATAATTATATTAGCAAATAAAATAATAAATGCTAATAATCTCAATGTGTTGATATACATTTATCTTTATATTCCTATTATAATTCATATAAAAAAATGATATATATAATTATATGTATAATAATAATGTTATCAATAAACGGATATAGTATTTCCAAAACCTCTTTAAAACCAGAGGAAATAGAAAAAATTAAAAAGGAACTAACTATGAAACCGCGTGTTAATTTTGATATGGGAAATAATAATGATACCGAAGAACTCGTTTTTGAATTATATAGAGAAACTGATAAAAGAATCTATATACCACGATATTATGGTTTAGTTAATTATGGTATTCCCAAAGTATTAAAAGTATCAGGAGGTGCTGATATATCTGTTGGATTTGTAGGAAGATTAAGAGAAGCACAGTTAGAACCTGTTAAAAATTTTTTAGAAGCCGCTAAAAATCCTCTTAAAATGGGAGGTATTATTTCAGTTCCTTGTGGTTTTGGAAAAACTATAATGAGTTTATATATAGCATGTGCTTTAAAGAAAAAAACAATGTTTATAAGTCATAAGGATTTCTTAAATCAACAATTTATAGATACTGTTAAAGAATTTGCACCCGCAGCATCAATAGGAATTATTAAACAGAAAAAGGTAGATGTTGAGAATAAAGATTTTATTATAGCATCCCTACAATCACTTGCAATGAGAGATTACGATATTAAAATATTTGAAGATATTGGATTTGTAATTATTGATGAAGTTCATCATACAGGAGCACAAGTTTTTTGTAGAGCATTTAAGAATCTAAATACTCCTATAATTCTTGGATTGTCTGCTACACTAAATCGCAAAGATGGAATGAGAAAAGTATTTGAGTATTATATTGGTGGTTCTGTATATTCAATTAAAAATAAGGAATATACGGATGTAATTGTTAATATACATAAATATTATGTTCCCGATATTGAATATTCTATTGTTAAAAAAATGTGGAATGGAAAAGAGAATATCGCTGCTATGATTAATAATATATGCTCTTTTAAACCACGAACAGAATATATAATGACAATTCTAACAGAAATATTAAAGAATGAACCAGATAGAAGAGTATTGATATTGAGTGAACGAAGAAATCAATTAAAATCTATTGAAGATTATATAGTAGAGCAAAATATAGCAAATAAGGACTATGGATATTATGTTGGAGGTATGAAACAAGAGCAATTAAATATATCTTCGGGAAAACAAATAATTCTAGCAACTTTCCAACTTGCCTCCGAAGGCTTCAATGTACCAACTCTAAATACTGTAATATTTGCTTCGCCAATTTCAGATATTCAGCAATCTATCGGGCGTATATTGAGAGAAAGACCAGAAGATAGAAAATATATCCCGCTATGTATTGATATTGCTGATGAATTTTCAGTATTTCATAGAAAAAATAATGCCAGACTTAAATTTTATAATAATAATAAATATAAGATATCTTATTATCAAGATAATGAAAAAATAGAGATGGTCAATGATAATGATAATGATAATGATACGTTTAAAGGATATGAAGGGGACGATGATATTAAAGGGAAACAAAAAAAGAAAATGATGTTTATTAATGACGATGAGTAATTAGTTAAAAATATTAATGTAATATAGTAATAAGATGGAAGACGAAGACAATTCTTTTGAGGCTATACTTTGGGTATTTTTAGTAGCAATATTAATAATGGCCATCGTATATTATATTTATTATTATTTAAATAATAATCAATCACCTTTAATACCCAATAATAAAAACGATGAAATATATAATAAATATCAGGGTAAGGATAATAAAGATAATACGGAAACCAAAAAACTACAAGAATTTAAGAATAATCCACCTCCTCCTAAACTAGTTAATTTATATAATGAAGATTATAAAAAAATGGAAAATAAAAATGATATTGAATATGTAAATAAAAATACTATATTATTATATAATGATGAGCAACAACATGATTTAAAGAAAGATAATGATAATTTTGAAGTAGAAATAATAAGACCTTTTATTAAAAATAATACATTTGATAGTGATCTAGAGAAAGTATATGTAGATGATATAGCAGATAATAATGATCCTAAAAATAATTATAATGAAATATATGATTATAGTGTAAAACTTCAAAAGACAGATTTACCTATAGCAAATGTACCTATTTGTATGTTGAAAGATAACAAACCCTTAAAATTATCCGAAAGATAATATAAAGATATTAGCATATATATAAATAATCTCGGGAATGTTTAGATATATTATTTTATCATCACTATCTGTATCAATTGCTTTTTCTAATTTCAATTTAGCATCTACAAGTACACTAGTTTCTACTGGTAAGTCTAATGCGAATCCAAATATTAATATAAAATCAGTAGCCTTTAACCCAATTTATCATGTTAATCCTATTTATCCTCTTTTTCCTATAAATAATACTTATCCAACATATTATACGGATTATACAGGATATGATAATATTTACAAATATAAACTATTTGAAATTAAAAATGATAGATTGAGTATTATGGATGCTATAAAAAGTTCTTTTCGTTCCTTATATTATCCATTTGAAAGAAAAATACCGCTATATGCCCATGTATTTACAAATAGCAGTTAAAATAATAAAAGCAATAATTAAATATTATCAAAATATATAATTTATTATTTTTTTATATAGTATAGATATATTAGCAGCATCTTGTAAAGATTTATTTTTTTTATTATGTAATAGATTTTCATTTTCTTCAGTTTCTAAAGATTCTATCTTGCGGGTTGCTTTGTCTATACCAGACATTTCGCATTCCCTAACATACTTATATTTATGTTGAATAAAATAATATCCTATCATATTTTTACTGTTATTACAATATTATAATTTTACGCTTATAATGTTATTATATTATGTTATTATGTATAATTATAATATCATAATTATTTTTAGCGTTTATTTTTATATCAATTAAGCAGAATTTGCTTAATATAAATTTGCGTCCTTTACATTTTTTATTATGTATATCATTATAAGTTTCTATGTATTCGCAAAAATCTTTAATAGCCTTATGAGAATATCTAATATTTAACTTTGTAAATAATATTTTACTTATTACTATATACTTTAAAGATAATAATTCACTTTTATTATATTCTGCTATATATTTACGATTATTATCATAATCGCTATATTTTATTTTAGATATTAGATTTGTTATTATTAAGTCATTGAAAATATCTTGTGTATTTGCCATATAATCTCTTAAATAAAAGAAAGAATCTATTACAGAATTATCATCTGTTCCTTCATTGTTTTTAAGATGTAATAATGACGGCTTTACAGTATCCCTTATTTTTCCACGAACAGACCACGAAGGTGTACTATCATATAAATATGGTATGTTATTGCTATTAGCATAATCTATAATATATTTTTTTTCTACATTGAGCAATGGTCGCCAAAACATCATTCCTTCTATTTCCTTAAGTACTTCCATACCACATAGATTATTATAGTTGCTTTTATTTGATATATTAGTTAATACATTTTCAAAACAATCGTCTTTATTGTGTCCTAATAAAATATATGTATTATCATTCTTAATATTAAGACGATACATATCATATCTAATATTTTTAGTTATATCTTCATATAAATCGCGTAATCCATTGTGTAAACAATTATTACGAGATATTTCTTTGATAGTTCTAAAATATAATTTAATTCCTAGTTTATTACAATAATAATTAACAAAATCTAATTCATCCGTTGAATGTTTTCTATTATTATAATTTATATGAACTGCTATTATATTCTTAATTTTACTAGAATTATAAGTATCCTTAATGTACTTACACAAATACAAAGCAACTATACTATCAACACCGCCAGACAATGACACAATAATTGTAGAATTATCTTTGAGTTTTCCTATTTCCTCACAAATATTATTATGAACAATTGGACATAATACAGATATATTATTCCTTTTTTGTAGACATTGAGGATCTAATATGTCCTTATTGATATCTTCCCATGTTTTAATACGAATACTATTTTTCATAGATAATAGATTGATGTCTTTATAAATATTATTAAGAGTTGCTTGAAGATATCTTCGGCATTTCAATTTATCTTCTGTATTAGCCTTTTCATATAGTAATATATATAAATTTATAATTTCATAGATTTTATCAATATCCTTCAAATGTCTATATGGCAAGTATATAAAACTCAATTCATCTATAGTAAATACTTCGTGTACATTATTATATAATAATATATTAGAAAAATTTACTGCTTTCTTTGAATATTCTATAGTATTAATATTACTATCATAAACACGCTTAAAATGTCTCGAAATTTGATCTAATAATATAATACACGATATTATTATTTTATTATCATAAGCGTTAGGATCATTTTTATAATTTTCATAAATATCCTTAGTACTCTCGATATATTTATAGTATTTGTCGCATAAATATGTATCTATCTTGCTATTTTTAGAAAACCAATAATTTTTATTGTGATACCATTCATCATATAATTCATTTAATACACGTAGTTCATACATATATTATTATAATGATATATATTTATATCTATACTTTTTCATATTCATCTACATCATTATCGCTAATATTTAGATTAATATCTTGGATATCTTTAATATCTTGGATATCCTTTATAATTATTGATTCTATCCGTTTATTATTTTTATTGTTCAATTTAGTTGTCAATTCATTTTCAATACAATGATTTAATAGTTTGTTATATTTACGCTGTAATAATTTTAATTCATTATTTTTCTGCTCTAGTATTTTATTTAGTTTATCTACTTCTCTAACATAATAATTATTAGTTAGTAAACTATTATTAGTTTCAATAGTATCTTTCGAAAAAATATATAGCAGGTTATCAAACATTATTTATATATTATTAGTAAAATATAATTATATAGTTTTATATAAAAATATGATATTATTATTAACAGGGTTTCATACCCCAATTATGACAATATGCTGAACTGATTGTTAAAGCATAATATGCTCTAATATAGCAATCTTTTTTACGTTCAATTTTATCGTAATGTATAGGATATTTTTCTTTGAAAATCTCTTCGATTTCATTATTTTGTTTATTATAAAACAACATTTTTCTAATAGTATCTATAGAACAATTAGATACTATCTCATTTATATATTCTTGTAAAGCATCTAATACTCTAAAATAGTAAGAGTACAAATATTTATCATAAAAGTATTCACTATTTTCATCTTCCGCGTCGTATTCAACATCCTTTATCGTATATTCAAAATCTAGAATTTTATTATTGATATTTATATCTATCAAATGATTTATAAAACATACTTCTTCGTTTTTAGTATAATATACAATATTACATTTTCGCTTTTTTGATAATTTAATAATTTTTATTTGAATTTCTTCAGGTAATTCGTGTAGATAATTTTCAGTAAAAATACTCATCGCTAAAAACCTATTTGATATAATTAAATATTCTTCATATCATTTTTTATTATATCAATAGAATATTACACTTTAGATTCGCACAGTAATGTTTTAGGATTGCGACGAGTTCCTTTAGGACAACGCCCTAATTTAGCCTTTGTTTTTGTTATTGTCTTAGGTTTTGATTTAGCAATTACAGATGTTTGTTTATTTTGTTTAGGAACGCATTCCTTTGTTATCTTATGTCTCATCATTCCTCTAGGACATCTCTTTAATTTAATAGATATAATATTATTTTTGCTTTTACCAGAATCCACATTTGATTTTACTTTTGACAGAGATGGTTTAGATGGTTTAGATGGTTTAGATTGTTTAGATGGTTTAGATTGTTTATAAGATAGCGTTGTCGATAGCGTCGTAGGTGTGATATCATAAAAGTCTAATGGTAAACATCCAGTTTTAATTGTAAATTGATCTGGTTTAAAGGGTTTTGCTAAAATAGTATATTCGTTTCCTTTTTTACTTATAAGTTCAAATATTATATTACGCGGTAATAAGTATTCATATTCATCTTGAAATACCGCGGTTGATACCATATTGATAAAAGGTAATCCTTCCTCAAGATATATTTTATAAATAATTGCTTTTGATCCAGAAGCAGCAAAATTTTTAGCGGCATTATATTCTGAAGAAACTGATGTATAATTAAGAATCAATGCTGTATCACCTATGTTTTCTAATTCATTACCGTTTGTATTAATATATTTTTCCTTCATTCCTCTATAAAAAACTTTATGAATATATGTTTTTTCATATCTAGGTGCTGCTTCAATAAAACCCTTATCTATTTTAGTAACTATTTTATCTACGGCATTTTTAAAGTCTATGTTATTAAAGTTTTTAATATTTTTTGAAATTTTTTTTAATAGTTCAGTTAATTCATAGTTTAATGGTTCATTATTATTATATAATTTATTATATAATTCAGGATTTAATAAACTTTTATTTATATAATAGTACATTGCTAAACTATATTCTTTCAAAATAGAAGAAAGTAATTCATCAAAATATACTTCTTCATATGCATATTTAAAGTTAACCTTTCCTATTGAATTTTTAGACATTTTAATTATACCTATTGATGTTAATTCTAATAACTCCTTATTTATATAAGTATCTCCTTTGGTTTTTGAAGTTAGTTCAATAATTCTGTGTTTTTTCAAGACATCGTTTAATGTATTAAGATTCACAATAACTTTTTTCCCTATAAAATACCCTATATTATAGAAGGTTTCTGTGTTATCATAAGTTGCCTTTTTAAGCAAAGCATTATTGGCTATAATGCATCTTTTCATTTCGTTATTAAACATAAATAGTGCCTTATTAACACCATAAGCCTTCTTATTTAAAATAATAACTATATTATTAGAATCATTTTTAAGATAATCGATAACAGACATATTCTCTAAATTAATAGGATCATATACTAACATCTCCGCAATATTTCTATATTCTATAATATATCATCATAATAATTATTATATTGAAAAAATGATATATAAATATATCGATATTAATATTTAAAACAAATGCAAGGAATAATTAGTTTTTCTAATAGGATAGCACTAAATATTAAGAGCAATGATCACAAAGATGATATATTGAGTGATTTGAGTACTTTCTATAAAATTAAGATATTGCAAAGACATCATCATAATCTTGATAATACAAATGTTAATGTAGTAACTACTAATCATCTCATGAATTTGCGTTCGAATGGTAATAGATACTATCTTTATTTTACCCTATATAATGATATTGAAACTATGTATTATATAGATAAAAAGATACATCCAGGATACCAAAGGCCTCGTATTATCTTTGGTAGAGGATTATTTGATAAAAAATTATTTAAAAATACTCTTCTTGATGGTGAGATGGTAAAATGTAAAGATGATAGTTGGACTTTTCTAATTAATGATATAATTTGTTATGAAGGCAAATATTTGAATAATAAAACATTACCTGACAGGCTCAATATTATATATAATATGCTAGATACACAATATACGCCCGATAGTACTATAGATGTATGTAATTATAAAGTAAAGTGTTATTTTAATATGTATAAAGAATCTATAGAAGAATTACATAAACTGTCTAAAACTCTCAATTATACTTGTAGAGGCATTTATATATGGCCATATGATTTAAAATATAAACCGAAACTTTATAATTTTGATGAGACTAATGTTATTGATGTAGTTAGAAAAACAAAGGATATTACAGAATTTAAAACAATTGAGAATCACAATATACAAATTATTAATGATAATAATGAAGTAAATCGCACTAATAACGCTAATATACATGATGTGATTAAAGATAATATTGTTAGTATTAATAAAGATACTTGTAATGAAAATGAAAAAATATTATTCTTGATGAAAACTCTAGAACCTGATATATATAATATATATGAAAATGAAAATGCGAATGATAAATCTATTGGGATTGCCTTAGTTCAAACTATGAATGATAGTAAAATATTACGTACTGCTTTTAGAGATAAGAATGCTATGACAGTTCTTAAATTTGTTTGTACATATAACGATAAATTTAAAAAATGGAAGGCGGAACGTCAAATACTTATTTCATAATTGCGGGAAGTTTATCATGAGATTTGTAATTAATTAAAGTGAAATCACTATATGTTAGTGATTCTATCCATTTTATTTTATCATCTACCGATGTTTCAATAGCAGGTGCTGATTTTTCAATTATAACACGCGGGCTTTCATATATTTCTAAATCTATTTGTTTTTTTACTTGTTCTACATGTTCCTCATATATATGAGCGTCGCATAAAGATAGAGATACTTCAGCAGATTTCATATGTAATACATGAGCAATTATTTGCGTTAATAGAGCACAACTAGCAATATTAAAAGGAAGTCCTAAAAATAAATCAGAACTTCTCATAGTAAGATGACAACATAGCCCCTCCTTACATTTATTAAATATATATAGAATATGACACGGAGGCAATGCCATGATATTTAAATCTACAGGATTCCATGCTGACAAAACAGCACGACGACTATTTTCCTTAAGTAATTCAGTAATTACATATTTAATTTGGTCGGCTGCTATATTATTTTCTTCACTTATTAAATCATTAGATTCTTTATATTTTTTAGATATATATTTTTTGCCGAACATACGCCATTGCCAACCATAAACTGGCCCCAATTCTCCTTCTTCATAATCTATTAGACCAATACTATCTAAATATTTACGAGTTGAATTACCTTTCCAGATATTAACATCTTTATCTTTAAGTTCATTGGCATCTGTAGAACCTTTTAGAAACCACAATAATTCTTCTACAATACCTCTAAAAAATACTTTTTTAGTTGTAATTAATGGAAAAGAAGATGAAATATTATCAAACTTAATCATACACCCAAACTGTGAAAATACATTACCATTTCGTGTTATTTTATATTCGCCGCCTAAAGTATATTTTAATAAATTAATATAACCTCCTTCATTTTTAAAAAACATTTTGTTATGATATTTAGATATATAATTATATAGCAGATAATATTTATATATTTAATAATAATAGATAATTGCTAATATGAAAGATTGTCCTGAAGATAAAATATTGAATCCAAAGACTAAAAGATGTGTAAAAATTAATGGCAATATTGGCAAAAAAATATTGAAAGATAAAAATCTTCTAAATATAAGCAATGAAAATAATAGTTGTTATATAGACAGTCTTTTGGTGGCATTATTTCATTTTAAGAATAGAGTAATATATAATATGTTCTTTAAAAATAAACTTGAACATAAATATGCTTCACGAATTCAAGAGGAATTATATTATATATATAAATATATTAATAATAATGATGATATAGAAAATAAGCAATGTAATATGATACGAAAGTATTTAGAAAAATATTATAGAGAACTTGTTAAAATTAATGAAAACAATAGAATATTTTTCAATAATAGGGATAATTGGCTTACGCAACAGATTGATGTATTTGAATTAATTACATATTTAGATAAGATATTTGAATTTAAATATAACATAAATGTTAAGGATGGTGATAATAGATACAAGAGAAATATGATATATGATATATCTTCATTATATTTAATAGGTAAAGATAGATTTGATATATCTTCAATAATACCTAATCGTATTGATACATATAATTTTGATAAGAAGAATTATTTTAAAAATTCGAAAGGAAAACTTATAAAAAAGTATGAGAAAGAATATAATATATTGAAGACAAATGGAGTTCTGCTTATTGAAATATATAGAAATATAGGAGATGAAAATAAATTAACTACTAAAATTATTTATCCAAATACTATAAAAATAGAAGGAGATAAGAAAGAGTTAAAACTAAGATCTATTATATTACACAAGGGGGATACTGTAGAATCAGGACATTATACGGCATTATTAAAAAGAAATGGTAAGACATATGAATATGACGATATTAATGATGTTAAACTTAATGAGATTACAGCCGAATATGAGAAGAAAATGCGAAAAAATATAGTATGTCTTGTATATTCGCGATAATAAATATATTACATATCTCTTTATTCAATAATAGTTATTATAATATGTAAGATTCT
>Ga0209107_10000047_pt1 | contig 74247 bp, 77 predicted proteins | sample LakErihyJuly2011_2_FD_187460 | JGI IMG/M metagenome (GOLD analysis project Ga0209107, IMG submission 187460) | Freshwater microbial communities from dead zone in Lake Erie, Canada - CCB hypolimnion July 2011 (SPAdes) (version 2) | ecosystem: Environmental > Aquatic > Freshwater > Lentic >...
TTTGAATTACCTTTGCATTTCTTTCCCTTTTTGTACCAGAAATCCTCTGTGGTACCTTTTTGTAACGTAAACAAAGTACAAATTGAAATTTACGACTGGGTCAAAAAAATCGAGAAATCGGATTGCAAAACCGAAAAGTGAACTTTTCATTTTTTTAATTGCAATAATTGCATTTTGCTATAAATCGATTCCGATACGTGTCGGGTCCACATGCGACTGACGCCGTATGAGTGCCACTGGGACACCTTCCCGCCGTGTTATGCAGTGCGCGCACCGCCACGCGAGCTCAAGTGGTATCCGACGCCCGCGGCAACACCGCCGAAGGGGCCTGTGGAATGCGAGCATCACGGTACCACGCGTGCTGCAGCGCCGTCGGATGTGACGGAGGCCGACGGTGACTGGACGATGGTGGATCTTTGATGTCGTCAGTCCGCCATCGGCACGTCGCCGACTGATTCCATAACAAATGCAAATAGCTCGTATATGCTATCGGCGATGTAGAAGTTGTGTTTGTCGTCGCAAAGGAATATGTGTCTATTCAGAACCACCCATGTCCAGGGTGCCCGGGAGCACATTTCGTTTGTGCAGGCCCCTGTGTGTTCATAGAGAACTGGCATGTCGGGCTTGAGTTGTATCAACAAGGGGATTACATTCAAGGCACATGCAGAGACGGATTTGATTTCAGAGAGTGGTATTTGTCGCTGTCTGTTGTAGTTTCCATTGCAATTGTAGTACACGACCTGAGAACAGTCGTTAAATTGGTCCTTGAATGTGTGCTTGTATGTCAGAATACTGCCGACCGTGCAGTCTGCAATGATGCTGATATTGTAGAATTCGTGCAGCGACGCCTCGTGATGGTATCTGGACAACTCTTGCATATACTTGTCTACTTCACTGTCTTGTATGTGTATTTTCTCTGCGTTCACCAAGAGGTGGTCGATGCGCATCAGACAGTATAGCGTGTTTATGCCATGGATGCGTGTTGCTACTGTCAACTCATGCCACCCGTCGTTCGTGCTCTCGTAATGGCTCGGCACGGCATCCTCAAATTGACACTGCACTGCCAGCAAATCGCCGAAGCGCTGCATGACGAGGGCCAACAGGAAGCCGACGTCTACATTCGGCGACCTGCCGATGATTGTCTGTACGTACAGCAACACATCCAGACACTGCATCCAGTCGCAGTTCTGCAGCTGTATGCCTTTCATGCATACATTTTGACATAAGCCCCCAAGGTCCTCTGTGTGACTATCACGGATTTCCAGAGGGTCGAATTTGCTCATGACGTACGCAAGGCCCTGCCCGAATACCTGCATATCATTGAACTTGACGTCTAATGACGGCAGCTCGCTTCCGTCGCTAGAATTCACCCAATTGAGAAGCAGGCGCTTGCAGACCGCGCATGCAGTTTCCTCATCCGAAGAAGCATGGAGGAGTTCACTGAATGGCAGCATGCGTGCTACGCCAACCCTTCACTGTGTGTTGGAATATTATTTTTTTCTTCTGTCTCTGTGGGACCGTCGGTGATCACAATCGGCTCTGCAGGATCGTCGGCGATCACAATCGCCTCGTCGGGGGAATCTTCGTGTTGCACGGAGTCCGACTCAGCAACCCCGAGTCGGAACTCCCGCTCCATTTTGGCTGCTGCTTGCTTGAACAGAGCGGAGCTCTCCGAGCAGTTCTCCCACTCGAGAATCTTTGCAATGCGTTCGCGGGTCTGTTCCGTGCATAGTCTTTTTGGACGTGTGGCCATGCTCTCACATGATAAACACACAATACGCTGTAATTAATCGAGAAAAAATAAAAAACTTATATACGAATGACGTGCAGACTGCAATGACCAGATGTGTATTATGCAGATATGCGGGGGGGTGTAATACGACGGTGAACGAGGTGATGTCTTATATTCGCGACAATGTCGCGATTGTTGACGTCGATGAGCTCGCACAACAGGCTAGCGACATGCTCGTAGCGCGCGTAGACGACTCGTGCACCAAGGACATGGTGTTGCAGCACATTTCCTCACACTCACAGGACCATCGCATTGTCACTGCCATGTTGCTACGAGATTTGCGTCCTATCCTGCAAAAGTTGCACGCCTCGGCTGTTTCCTATGATGAGGAAGGACACGTACTTGTACACAAGGCACACATGAATTTATATCTCAAAACAATCGAGGTGACGTGTTCACTGACAGGAAAGCTGGACAAATAAAAAAAAATTAAAGTTTTTTTAATTTTTTTAAAGGTTTTTTAAGAGGTTTTTTTACAGTTTTTTGTGTATTTTCATCTTAAGAGGGAAGCATCCTGCAAAATTCAATGCCTTCTGAAGCGATGCGTGTCAACACAACCGAGGAGGAGACCCCTACTGTAGTCCTACAGAACACAAAAATGGCCAAAAAGACCTCACACAAAAAGTCAAGCACAAGCAAGCCGGTGATACGCAAGGCTCGCCCGCTGAAGAATTTGAGCCGGGGTGATCTTGAAGACCGGATGCGGGAGCTCAAGAAGCGATTGACGACTGCAGATTGCAAGACGCTGCTTCTCCGCGATCGTTGGGAGGCACACACCACGGAGCTCGAGCTTCGAGACAAGGAGAGCGAAAATGCGACCCCGGCCGTATGAAGTCGATTAAAAAATATATTTCATACTATGGTTTCGGCTGTTCTGCGTGCGTCATGTTCCTAAATCGTCGCGTCACTGTGACTGTGCTCAAGATACACAACAACGCAATGTTGGTTGGTCGTGTAGGTGACAGCAATGCGTTACTGAGATTTCGATTTTTCCGGCCCCTCGATAGGCGCATCGTTGTTCCTGGGTGCATCATAACAGTGCTGAAGTGTGACTTTTCCATGTCCACCAAATGCATCAACTGTCATGAGGTTGAGGGCGACATCTACAGAGTCAACCATCGCGTCTCATTTTTGATGGATTATGAAACGAGAAACGCATGCCCGTGAATCTAGCCTTTGTTTTCATTTCACGAATAAAGTCCAAATCAAGTTCAAACTCACGAAACGCTGATTGTCTATGCGCATCGACGATGAGTAGAAGTTCGGTGTCTACATCCGATTCATGTTCGTGCGCACATAAACTGTGGTACCACCACCTCCTGTCCCGTGCTTCGTGTGTCTTTAGGTCTTCAATATCGTTGCGTGTGTAGGAGACGTTCGTCCACACATTCAGAAGAAGTCCAGATATGTTGTTTTGTTCAAATTCCATGCGCTGACCACTTCCAAATTTGGCACCTAGCGACTTGACCTGCGAACTTTGCGAAAACGGAACCTTCAGAAATATTTTGTCTCCCTCGTGCGGGGGGTGTTGTATAATGCCGTGTATCTTGGTTCCAGTGAAAATGTCATAACAGGCAGGGAGGCGATTCGACGTTGACATGCTTGCCGTCAACGTAAGACTGCAACATGTCAAACGACATAAATATAAATTTTCTGTTATACGGAATGCGAATTTCACGCATGGAGTGTGATGTACAGGCATACACTAATATTGTGTTGTTGATTGACGCTGTAGCTAACACGATGTTCTTGTATGCTGTGTACAAGTTGGTCGTGTTCTGTTGTGCGGGCAATGACACGTGGCAATAAAAAAAACGCGTGACGTGTTTATTACTACATCTGCCAATCCGTTTCAATTTGCACGCTTTTGCAATCCGCACCAATGCAGTACACACTTGCGGAGTATCAGAGAATGAAGACGCAGTCTACACACACGTGGCCAGAGATTTTGCTGCCTGGGACCTGCAGGGCGTGCTTCTTCTGTGGCCAGATATGCACGCGTGGCAAAAAGGAAATCAATTTTTCCGTGGTGGCTGAAATGCTGATAGAACAACATGACATCAGCTCGGACATTGTGCATGCGACGATGCAAAACATGCTGCACCACGCTGTGCAGGCGCATGATCAATGTACCTCGAACCGTAACTCGGACGACATGTGTATCATATCGTGCACCTGCTGTCTGAATTGGATTTCTCACAGACGGTGCAAGATGCCGTTTGTCACTCCTGTGCAGTGTCTTCGATGGTATATGAACACACTGATTCCAATATTCCCCAAGAAAATGGACCTGCGAGTGATCACAGGCGTTTGTCAGCGCCTCACGTGCCGAACCAGTAACAAGACCAACTATTACTTCACTCTCTTCACCGCAGCGGAACAGGACGCCATCTGTAAAACTGCACTGCACTGTAAAGACAAAGCAAGAGTGGAGGTAGAATGGCCAATTATAGCGCATTATTTCGACTCCATAAAAAGATCGCCGCTCATCGGATCCCTGGTGGTCTCCAATAAAGTGAGACAGTATCTCTATCACCGCGACTACTCTACACAAAATATTTTTTCGGCGCCGATAGAATCAAAGGAAAGTGACGAGGACGACGGCAAATGAGGCTGAATACATATATACGTCTGGACGTCAGCAGTGACATGACTGTTGCAAAGGAGACTTACGCAATATTCGACGAAGATTTAAATAACATTGACCTCAAACAAGCACAGACATTAAAAAAGACGATGGTCCGTACGATGGTGCATGGGAAAATGCACAGTGTACCTGCCAAAATACATCTAGGAGACAACCTTTTCCAGATTGAAGCCGGACAGAATGTATTCCACAGGAAAAAACATTTGATGATTTTCGGGAAATTGGGTACCGATGATCATTGTAGAATGATGTTCATAGACGAGACACACTCCAATAGGCGCATATACACATTCACCGAGAATCATTTGAATTTTCAGAACACACACCGTTCGTTCCTCCAGAAATTGAAGGCAATGACAATCCAGGACATCATTGCGGCGATTACAACGGTTAACATAAAAAAACATTCACTAGTGCGGACTGAAGCTAAACATCGAGCAGCAGACGGAAAAAGCGAAAGAGTACGTGGTCTGTACGAAAATTTCTTCCTAGGTTCACATGAGCTTGATATTGATTACCCTGATTCGACGAATAAGACAGTATACGAGAAGGTCAAGTTCGCCGACATAATAAAGTGGAAATCGACAGATACTCCTTCCAAAGCCGAACGAGTCCATAATTTCATTCAATGGATGTTTCCAAATACCGAACCGTCAGAAGCGCGACCAGAAATTCCACCAATTACAAAAGCTGAAGCAAAAGCCATACGAGAGGATACAGTAACTCTAGGTCAATTCAAGGTGGGATACGAGTGGTTCTTGCGTTTCTTGGGTATCGGACTTGATGCAAACTCTGGGGTACTGAATAGAAACAGCGATTGGCCTGAACGGAAATTGAAACTTGATGTACCAGGTAATCACAACTTCCGAAGGATTACCCGCGTGTTATATGCACTGCGGGAGCTTGGATTGTGTGATTTCATGGTACACCTGTACGCATTTCTTGTGATACATTATGAACATTATGGCACAGAGTGTAAGAACTTCTGGCGTGGGAGCTTTACCACAGACACAAACGAACAACATGACCATTCTCTTTATTTCGTTCTAGAAGACTTCATGGATAATATGAAAGATGTAGGTCTTCCGCGCGAGGAGCTATATCACAATTGGTTGACGGCTGCTGACCACATGAGGACGCCAATCCCCGAAGGACGTCGGAATCCGGCTGCACTCAGACCTTCACCCGCAAGTCCATCTCCGGGTGCACCCAAGTTCAAAGTAGGAGATTTGTGTTGGTATACACCAAGGGATGATGTAAGGACTATGATTAAAATCGTCGGAGTTGATGATCGATTTCATCCTTGTGCGTATACAGTTGAAAATATGGATACGAACGATCAGACTGAGATACCGTATGAAGAGGAACTCGTCGCAATTAATCAACTGACTCCACTTGAAATGACCAAAAATACAAAATTCACGCCTAATTCTGTTCTTATAACAGCAGGATGCACCGAGACGGAATGGAACCCTGTCGAGTTAAATCGTAGATTACAATATGAAACGGTTATACTGCGTGGTTATTACCATCATTACCGTTTTTTAGGTTCTATTAATTGGAATGATATCGTCACGGCTGTTACACCTGACGATGGATGGATATCCAATAATATTTTGAGATTCTTCGGACATTGGTGTTGTTTTACGTACGGTGGGTTGAATACTGAGTCCAACGCAGCTGATGTAGCCGCACATCTGACGAAGGCACAAGCTGACGGGACCGAGACATATATTGTATTGCAGAGTCAACAGTTTCTGAATAATGATATGACATTTCAAGGTCTTGATTCTTTGTGGAATGCAGACCATGCGCTCAGGGATATCTTCCCTGAGAGAGTAGACAATATATTAGTTACGATGTGGATCAATCGAAATCATTGGATTATTGGGCAGATCGACTTGAAGCGTCGTGAGATAAACGTATACGACTCTTTGCCCAACACCCCTGCCCCCGCTTTGGCCTCTTTGAATGAATTGAAACGTTTATTCTACCGACGCAAATTGGAAGATGATGTTAGTACATGGCATGAAGTGGATGGGTTTGACGATGAGAGAATAATTGCATGGTACGATTATGCTAGTGCAGATTGGGCGGTAACACGGCAGCCAGTACCTCAACAACAAGATAGTAATGCCTGTGGAGCTTATGCTTGTATGATCATGGCATATATCATGTCGGGAAACCGTGCCAAAATAGCCAGTGATATGTTATTTGAAAATATTCCAGCGTTTCGTCAATTAATGGGCAGGATTTTGTGTGAGACAAACAGTACTCCAAATCCACGACGTTAAACTACAGACCGATGGTGTACATGTATAAATGTTTATGTGTAACACATCATGGTGCTGGACCACTTATTCGACGACAAGCGGGTGCTTTCGTGTTTGATTTTTGGGTGGACGGCTGTGGTGTCCGTCATTTTCATTTGCATCATGGTCGACGACCGCAGTCCGTTCCTGGCGTTCGGTCCAAACGACCGGACGGTGTTGTTTGGGTTCAAGTTGAATACGTGGACGAAATGGAGTTGTGTGGCACTGTACACGTTTGTGAGCACATGCATCGCCGATTTTACGTCCGACAGTGTGGGCCCGTGGATCACGAATACGATACAAGACCACAAGAATCAATACCTTCCATACAGCAAGTTGACCTGTCTGTGTATCGTGCAGGCGTTCTCGATGTACGCAATCATCATGGGCACGATACATCTGTTCGTCGCGTTGAGCCAGGTGGACTTCATGATAATGCGCATGAGCGCAGACCTGCTCGTGAACTACTACACAACCTCGCGCTTCATTGAGTGCAAGCAGGTGGACGACAAACTTTACAGACAATATCTGACACGCGACACGCTGTCCGAGCCGCCGGTCGTCGTGGTGAACGAGAACAGCGCGGAAGAAATGGTCGTTTTCTCGCCCGCGCAGGACCACAACGGATTCGGCATGCAGACGTTCTCCCCGCCCTTGTCCGACACCATGGAAGGACACTCGCCGTCCTCTAAATACTCATAAATATGCATGTAATAAACGTTATTCGCCCAGCCATACGCGTTTCGCCCGCGCCCACTTGCTGTTCTTTCCGCCGTACGTGCTCGTCTGTGAGTGGCACAGTGGACAGAGCAACTCGAGGTTCTCTATGCGATTGTCGTTGTGGATTCCGTTCTTGTGCTCCAACTGCAGCGTCACGGGCTCGTCCATCCAGAGCACCACTGAATCGCGCATCTGGAAGTGGACATTCTTGCACTTGTTGCACTCGTACGGCCACTGCAGATCGACGAGCAGTCTCCTCTTCAGCACGGCCCTGTCGTAGTTGCTGTTTGCGACAAAAATGGCGTCCATGTCTTTGCCGGTTTTCTTTCTCTCGGTTATGGAGGTGCGCCTCCACTTGAAGTGGTCGGTGTTCAGATGGAGCATGCTCATTTTTCGCCTCAGCGTCGCTATGAATTCTTTATTGTGTCTTCCCTGCTTGTATCCACACTTTCTGACCAGCGCGCGCCAGCTGCTGCTGGTCTTGATCATGTCTTCCAGCTCCGCGTCCGTCCATGAGTACAACATTGATGTTCCCATTCACACAGACACACAGGGTTCAGATATATATTTTTGGTGTGAATTATGCAAAACATCAACATGTTGTATATGTGGCGAAGTCCGTTCGGGGTATGGAGATTACCTCGCTGCAATCTGTGCGATTCTTCGGGTTGTGGGACCAACCGCGACGCGTGCTGGTGTGGGAGGACATTACCGCGAAATGCTATTCTTGGAGGAAGCTGCGAGATGACTTGAAGTTATCCGCCTCGGACCTTCGCCGCATCCAGCCGTCGGCCGAGGAGTGGGTCAACCGCGGGGCGCTGCAGATGAGGGACCTCCCAGAAATGACCTGCTTTCCAGTGAACCCCTTCGTGCACTTGCACGCTGATTTGGCCGAAGTCTGGAGCATGGGTTGGTCGGCAGAGATGCTCAAGAAACTCGGCGTCACATACGACCAGCTCCGGGCCAAGGGCATGAACGTGAACGTCATGAAGCATTTCGGGTTCACGATGTCGCAGTGGCTGAATCTGGGCATGACAGAGCAGCATGTGCAGTCACTGTCCGATGACGATTGTCGCTGTGCGCTGGATCTCCCGCGGGAGGAAGTTCTGCAGATCATGGACACTTATCAGCTATGATGTCATTTTTGCATCTGTATTCGGACCGCCAGCAGTAACCCGACGTTGAAGGAGACGAACATGACCACGGCGATGATCAGCTGCGTCTCAAACTCATTCTCGGACTGTTCGGATAGTGCGATACTGACAATATAATAGAAGACTATGGCGTCCAGCGAGACGGACATATTCGGAATCAGTGCGTTGAAGCTTACAGTCCGGTGGATGTTGACGTAGGCCGTCTGCAGAACCTTGCACCACATTCGAATTCCAAACAGGATCGTCAACGAGACCACAAAAACGTTCTGGAAGGAACTGTTCAGACGCATCGTAATCAACAGCAGGAAAATGACCATCCCGTTGACTTGCTTCCCGTTGTCGTCATTCGCACGGTATTCGGTCGTGCGGTGTAGCACCACGAACGCAACATCGAGAAGCACAAAGACACACAGGCAGGAGGTGAGTCTGACGTCCTCCTCGGTGACCAGGAAACTGAAATGCGAGACGCACATTTGCACTAGCACGATAGCCAAGACCACATGTGTACCTAACATAAAACGCTCACGTCGTTTGTTCGCAGTGTATGTTTCTCCTAATTTCTTTGTGTCTGATTGAATTAGCTCGGATGCATGAATACACAGCATCGTCACAGCGTAGATCGCAGTCAAAGCAAGGAATACAACCTGCCAATCTGACGTGGAGTCTTGTTTGAATAGCATTCTCGAGTGCCCGTCCGTGGTCGCCAACACAAAGTGTATATTTCCTTGTACAATATCGCAAACGGAGACAGAGTACGTTTGTGTAGCCGACGTCTGAATTCTGCCGAACAGCGACGTCGAGCAAACCGGCGGCATGTACTTCCGCGAGAGCTCCGACGTGTGCTCGTATGGTATCGTGCTCTCACTCATGTCGAAAAAAACCAAAGAGTCGTCGTGTTTGCAGAGCTCGGTGCGTGTTTTCGTGCACGTGGCCGCCTTCCACCCCATGGATGCGTCGTCGAGGACCCGAAGAGTGGCCCGTTGCGAGGCTACAATTCCGTTGGTCGCAATATGCATGAATGTGTTCTGCAGACGGACCTTGTACATCAGACCGACGTCCCATCTCAGCGGCTCCGGCACTGAGTTAAGTGTAATGAACGGTAGCCGTTCGTTCTGGATGATCCACATCGGCATGCACCGCTGCCGTCCTTGTTATATATGAGAGCCAAATTTTCTTTGTTTTTTTGTCACGTGTTATGGGTTCTGTTGATCTTTGCAACTAATGCGTATCACCTTACACAGGAACGGACGGCCGACCACCTACTTTGTGTCCGCGCAGACTGAGTGTGACCCCCGCGAAGTCGAGCGTGACATAGTGGAGCTGTGTGATCATAGAGGGCAGCTCCACAACGTCTCTGTCGACTTCGGCGGGCATGATATTCCGCTCGTGCACAGGTACGAGGCAAGAATAGTGTCGCGCATGTTCGCAGCGGAACACAACACGTACGTTTTCAAAAACTACGGATGTAGACCAACAGAAGACCCCGCGACAGATCGACGCGCCCCCAGCCCCGAGAAGGAGTCAGATGAACCTGATTCCGACCACGAGCAGAACGCAGACCTGGGCGATCCGTCGTTCGGCCCGTCCCACTCGCTTTACACGAACTGGTAGTCACGACCGCAATCGCAAAATCTCCTGCAAAGCTCTCATCTCTTTCAGAGCCTGCTTCAGACTGTCTTCGTGTTGAGTGAGTCGTTCTTTCATGACGGCATGCTGTGCGTTGAGTTCTTTTTTATATTGGTTCATGTTATTCGAATGTTCTAACCACTGCTCTTTTTGAAGTTCATAAAGAGACTGTATCTGGTGCTGTACGCGAAGGTGCCCGTCCGACATGAACATCGGAGACTCCTCCTAAATAATGAAAGTATAAATCATGGTTCTATGGGTTTGAATATTTAACAGTTGTCCCAGTAGAACATGTCACATGCACGCCGGACTAAGCAACAGAACATACAGTACGTCCGGGACTTGGCTCGTTTTGTGATGACGGAGCCGTATGTCACATTCTGTATTAAACAAATCAGCAACGACTGCCTCACGCACCCGTTAAAAATATCAGAGAGTGGCCAGAGCCTGCAACCTCGATTGCAGAAGCTACTACAGAAGCACTTTGTCGAGTTTGCGGACTCGTCCTTGTACATGATGTACATGTGTGGCTTCGTGGCATTTTACATCAAAAAGGTGGATGGTATTCCAATGCCACACCTCCTGCCGCTCGGCTCGTTCACGTGGTACACGAAGCGAATCGACAATGCGCCCAACCTAGTGTGGCCGTACGAGCTCAAACTCGACGGAATCGATGTCAACTTTGATAGTGCTAAGATTCACATATTCCCTTTCCACAACAGCCCGGCTGTGTACTCCCCCCTCGATGGCGTGTTCGAGCTGTACTCTCTGTACAAGCAATGTCGCAGTTCGATGGTTGACAACACAGAGTGTCAGAGAAATGCAACCGTCGTCGTTACTGAAACGGTCGATTTGAAAGACCAAACCATATCTGGATTGCAGCTACTAGACGAGACGCGCCGATACGCAATGTCTGGCCTGCATCCGCTTGCTCAAACGGACGTCGAGATGCCATCCGAACATCACCAAGAATTCAATGTCACTGGGATGAAAGATATGTGGATACAGCGCATTAACGACGGCCACCCCAACGTCACTTTCAGCAGCCTCCCTCCCAATAGTCTAGTCACGCAAATCAACACCCCGAGTATGGACGTGAATATAATACAGGAGTTCTTCAATCAGTATCTCGAAGGTGTACTCAGTTTTTTCAACATACAGCATCGAATGTCCACGGGTCAGTTCAGGGTAACAAGCACACAGCCAAACAGCAACATGAAGAACCAATATAACAACATTCTTGCCGTGTGCAGACATCTCGAGAACTTGCTCGCTGAGGTATACAGCATATGCTTTCAAGTTGACCGGAACGACGTGACGTTCAAACTGACCCCAGAAAAGAAGCTGGAGGTCACGTCTGTGGCCGACATCAAGATACTGGCCGAGCACAAGATTTTCAGCGTCGCGCAACTGCGAACCATGTTCTGAGAAAAAAGGAACTTCGTCGTTCGTTTGTCGTGCAGCGCCAAACACACAAAGAAGCGATGGAGGCGAGTAAGCAAAGTGAGTCAGCGTCTGCTTGCGTGTTGTGTGATGTCCTGGAACCGCACTTTCCGTCCCACTGCAAGGAGATGGCCAGCATCATTGAAAATATGGCACAGGTCAAAGTAAACGAAAACGTGCGGTCCTACAAAGTGATGGCGTGTCTGGTGGCATTTGGGGACATTTCCATTCGGTCGCTCTTTTTGATGTGCATTGGTCGCGCACTGCAACCGACTGTCCTGTATTCGGCATACATCAAAGACGTGGCGACTCGCGAGTTCGAGGTCGTGTTGTTGAGCAAAAAGGACATCGACATGGATGACCTCGAATACTTGCTGGGGCTCTTCAGCATGAGCGTGTGTGTCATTCCTTTCAGTCGATACATGGCTCCCGACATGATCGAGGCAATTTCGCGCATCCACACAAGAGGCAGGTGTCACACGGGCAACTTCAGCAGCCCGCAGGCAAAGACGGTGCGGCGTTACTACCAGCGCAGGAAGCACATCATGAAACTGAACCACGAGAAGCTCGAGGTCTTGCGGCTCACTGGCATGCACTTCACCACCGCGAATATGATACAACAGAATGCTCTGCTCTTGAGCACAATGGCCATGAATGCCAATTTGGTACGAACACTTGAGTCAATTTGATACAATCACTTGACAGGTTCGTATCATTAGTTTCAATTTGTTCTCTGTATCAGTGATGATGGATGGATTGATGTTGAAGAACTGCTTCAAGTTGCATTCTTGTGGTAGCATGAGGTGCAACTTCGCGAGCTTCGGTAGTACCGTGCGATTCTGCATGAATACGCCTGTTTTCATTAGATACAACATAGCACATGCAATGGACCTCTTGTTCTGCTTCAGACACTTGAAGAGGTTACAGTTAAAAAAACTGCCTAAGACTGGCTCTATGAAGCGCAAACACTCAAGAACGAGAAGGTTCCGCTCATGCAGCACAAAGTCGCACGGTATGTGTGCAGAAATTCCGCTCAGCGTAATCTCAATGGCATCTATGGCGACGCCTTGCGCCACCTCGATGGAATGTGCTATTTTGGAGTTGAATAAATTCGTTATTTTGAGTTTCTCGTGCACTATACACGATTCTGCGCGCTCGGACGTCAATATTTCGCTAATGTAATGTCTGACGCTGTTGGCATCCGCCGAGACACCCCGTGCGCTGCTCTGGCATCCCCATCCTATGCACCTGTCGTTCCAGACATCATTCGACAGCACTTTCTTTAGAATACACCCCGTTATGTTACAAATAAAGTTATCGTCTGAAACGCTGATGTCTCGGCAGGTTGTCGATTCACACACGTGCACGTCGCCACACAGACGACATCCGGCCTTGTTAAACTCGATTTTTTCCCATATGCACTTGTGCACGGCGCGTTTGTCGCGTGGGTACACGAAGGGTCGCCGAACTAGACCCCACAGAGACTCGGAGTCCATTTTGACGTTCTACTTCGTCGTCTGCCGTCGGACGGTTACAATCGGGGTTTTAATTTTTGTTTTTCAAAAAAAACCTTAAAAAGAAAACGTCACCATAATCCACGTTTTGGATTTGGAACAGTTTGGCAAATGCGCGATCATCTTCGCCATGTCATGTCATTGCTCGATCACACACACCTCGACCTCTGCGATATTTTCAGACTGTGTCAAACGTGCAAGGGAATGTACGAACTGCTGATACAGAACCACGGACCCATCAGTGTGAATGTTGCACTGGACGTGGAGCATATGTCCACGATCTTCGACGCGCACAACTGGAATTTCGACGTGTCGGACTTGACGTACAACGTCGAGGTCGAGCACACGCGGCATATCATGTCTGTCTTGTCGAAGTTCGATGCGAGATACAGCATACGTGGTCTCCAAATGAATTATTGCCACTCTGGACACCAAGCCAGACTCATTTCGAGGGGCGAGGCGGTCTGCCATCAGACCTTCCTCTTTGACCAGTTGCGTGGGTTCAAGTCCTTGAAGCGCCTGTACATATCGAATGTGCAGATTTCCAAGGAATCGGCGGACGCGTATCTCTCTACGTTTGCGGGCAGCGATATCTCCCTCGTTCAATGCGGAATGCAAATCGACGATGTATTATTCGCCACATTGAGCCGGATCCCTGACCTTATGTTGTTGTCCTTGAGCGGAAATGCGTTCTGTGTCGACCCGGCCTCAGAATTTGCCTTCCCGAAACTCAAGTATTTCAACTGCGCCGATTGCGTGTCCGTGGATGCTTTGTTGCCTGTGCGTATGGGAATCGAGGAAGTATTGAAGGAATTCTGCTGGGACGATAATTACATACCAGACAACCACAAGCACAGACTGTTCACGTGGCTGTCCACGTGCCAGCGTATGACGCGGCTGCATCTCAGGAACACACACCTCATGCAATACGATGCGTGTGATTTGTCGCACTCGCTGGTGTGTCTTCCAAATCTGACTTGCGTCGACGTGTCAAACAACGAGTTCAAGGAATCGGTTGTTTCACTTATTCCGTTGATGCCCCAACTGCATCAACTGTTCGTAAGTGTCATGAGGGGATTTCATGCGCAGATGACCGCGTCATGGCGCATTGGACGCATTGATACACCCGGGGACATGCTGAATCTAGACGACGAATTTGAATTCGAGGACCTGCAGGAGGACGCCGAATGAGGAAAATGAACGCTTTGTGCGTCATTATATATTCGACATCATTAGTATTTACGAAGACGCATTTTGAGATATGGCGTCGTCTTCATTGCTGAGTGATAATAAAGTGCACCTAATCACGCGTCGCGTCAGCGTCGATATCACTGGAAGCCTGCAACAGTTTGCAAAATCGGGACACGATGCCGCATCGTGGTCCCCGAGTAACACAAAGATCGGCGAGATCCTCGGCGTCTCGGACGTCTTCGACCATGTGCCAGACGCAGGCCAGACCGCCGCCTGTTTACAAAACGCAGTGCTGCACAAGGTTGTATGTCTAGAGCACAAGAACGACTTTCCCATCAACCTAGGCGTCACAATCTCGTGCATTCCTGCAGAGGAAACCACGCGGCACGGACACAAGTTCGCACTGACGACTTTTTCCAAAACCCACAACCCTACCCCCGTAACATTATTTGAAGCAGATGCCGGATCGACCGAGGCCCAGCAGTGGCGGAACATGTATCCACAGTTCAACAACGGCAATCTGGAAAAGGAGGGGGTCCTGGAGCTGAACCACCAGAACTACATCTTCATGTCCAAGACACACCCGGTCGTGGAAATCCTCCGCACAAACAAGGACCTCTTGAACGCAGACATTGACAAGCTTCCTCTTATCGACGGTGAGTGGTATAAGATCACGAGGCCAGTGTTTAATACGTGTTGTAGTGCCCTGCGTAGCAAGGTCCTCACGAAGGTCGCGACGCGCGACCTAAATAATCTGACCGTGCAAATACACCGGTTGCATAACAAGGACTGGACCTCCATCATCAACAGCAACGACCTGCTCAATACAGTGCCGGCGGAGCTGCTGGCGACAGAAAACGCAGACCAGATCACCAACTACATCAAGCTGCTCACCCGGCAGCAGCACGCGCTGAATCTACGACTTGAACTTACCTACGAGATACAGACCCGTCTTTGATCAAATCATTTTTACGCAACTGCGGCATGCGTACAGGTCAGCCCCACCCGTGCATGGCCTGTACGTACGACAAATATTCGAGCCCGCGGAATATATTTGAAGTGCCGCCTGTGCTGCAGGCGCTGCTGGCAGAGGACGGCACGTACATGCAGAAATTGATCTACGGCGTGGAGAAGCACCAGAATCGGAACCCGTTTTTTGCCGTCTGTCTCCACAGCGCCGAACCGACGGAGACCTGGAAACCCGCGTCTCTTTCTTTCCAGGTCTCTCTGTGCTATGAAATAACTGACGAATTTCCGCTGACGAGCGACGCGCCCGAGTATACGGCATTCAGGGAAAGTATGGAGAGGATTGTGCAGACGGTCATCAACCTTCTTCCATACAGCACATTTCAGCGCTGTGTTGGATTGTACGATGGTCTGTTCGCGATGTGCACCCCCGACGTCAACAATCGGCCAAATGACTTCGCGTGTCTGATTAGAAGGTACGAGGATAGTTTCGTGGATCTTCGGCTGTGTGTAGTCATGCGAAGCAGGATTTACATGCAGGCACGGCATATATGGGACTCGCGCGACGCGGCCTCCGACTCCTCGCCGTGTGCCGAGGAGAGCGACTGGTCGGCTTTTTTCAGGTGCATGTCGCGCATTCGGTGGTATGCTGTGTATGTATGTACCGTCCTGGACGTTGATGATCCGGATGAAAATGCATTGTATACGCTTGGCATGACCAAGCTGCGATTGATGCAGTCGATCAGAGACATGAACGTAAATGTCAAGGACCACCACTTGACAGCCGGCAAACTTGCTTTGTTGGAGACTGCTGAGAAGGCGTATCGGTACAGTGTGGATTAGCTTTCTTTTTACGCATTCGCGATAATATACAGCAATAGGCGACAAGAAGATGTCCTTCCTCAATGACGATTGACTCCGGATGGGTGCAAATCTTGAAACGGGAGTGTCCACATGCCTTTCACAACAAGCTGCCGTGTGTTCCCACCACGTGGTTCATCGACGGACAGATCAAGTTGATGAAGGCGGCGTGGATAGACACGTGGGAGCTTTTCTTTCATCGCCAGTTTGTGGATACGATAGAGCGCGCGCTGGAATTCGGAGCCAGCGTTGTTGTCATGGGATTCGATGACTACACCCATGTGCCGGCCTGCAAAAGCATGACGCAGCGCAAGCGCACGTCGAAAGTCGCGAGCTTCGACTATGACCCCGCCGACGCCCTGCCCATCGTTCCGCCGGCTGACTGGAACGCTGCCATGCGAAACCGAAACTTCAAGATCAATGTTATGAAATTCGTGCTGCGCAATCTTGAAATACACTACAAGTCGTGTCAGAAGACTGTTATTCTCGACTGGGCTGGGGCGCCGGTGGTGCTCGGCCGGCCGCTCGCGATGGACGGACGCGAGTTGCCCGTTCGCGCCCCAAACAGCAAGCGCGGCGAATGCGATATAAAGGCCTTTGGCTGGACGACCTGGGGGCCGACGGTGCTGCAGTCCACCGACGGCGACTTTGTGCCGATCGCGCTGCTGCAGACACCGGCGGCGGCGGCGGCGGCCTCGCCGATCTACCTCGAGCGCCTGCTCACACACCTCACCCCTGCAAACAAGCGCACCAACGACGGGACCAAAAAACGCCAGCTTGAGTACCTGTGCATGCAAACGCTGAACGGACGCGTGCACGAGCTGCTGCCGTCGCATGGTTCCCCGGCGGCCACATTCGCGATGCTGATTGCGCTGACAGGCTGCGACTTCTGCAACTCGATGCCCGCCGTTGGCCCGTCCAAGCTCTGGGCGGCCAGACACTCGTTCAAGTCTTTCGATTTTTCGACCCCCGAAGGCGTCCTCGGTGCCATCACAGTGGCGTACCAGCTCAGCTTCGCCAAGCACATTCGCACGGTTCGAGAAGGGGACATCGTAACTTCGTCAGATGAAATGTCCACGGCCATCAGGATGTACGAAGTCGTCACTCGCAACATCATGAGCAATAGTTCTACGTCACAGAAACACAAAAGTAGCATATGGTCTAGCACGCACATGCACATGCATATCCTGAATGTCTGTTGGACAGTCCTTCAATATTGGTCGCAGTTAGACTTGTACAGTGATCCAATTTGTGAGAGCTATGGGTACAGGCACAACGCGAAAGGCGCATGTGAGTTCATTATTGATTAGGACTTACCTTCATTCTCTATGTACTTTTTAATATTTCATATAAACGACGGATTCCGTATTTGAATGAGAAAGCGCAAAATTCTAGACGAAGGAGAAGACTCGTGTCCTACCTGTACAAGTATTTTGACATGCTTCGGCTGGTCGTCATTTGGCACGATCTTGCAGGCCCAAGCTGATTTTTTTTCTTTATTGATTGCGCTGGTCGTCCCTGTCGCTTGTATCGGATTGGCATATTTCAACTATCAGATGCCAAATTCGTTTATGCATAATGTCGTTCTTACGAAATTCGATAAATACGAGACGGAATTGTCAGATTCACAGTACTGTCCATTGACAGCAAGCAAAATCGAAATGCAGGGGCCTGACAGTATATGTACCTGTTTGGAGAATCTGGATAAAAGCCAGTATGGAACTCCACAGAAGTGTAAGGAAATATACGGAGCTTTGCAAGCGTACACGTTGCGCTACGCGGGACTCGTTTCTGGAGAATTTTACGTCCTCAGTGCGGTTACTCTGATTGCCCTGTCCTGTCTTACTTCTCTCACCCGAATGAAATATTATCCGAATCATACCCAGTTTATCTCGTCTTTCGTGCCACTCGGGTGTTGTGTAGTTCACATTACACTTCTTTACCTTTGCGGGATTGTATGGCAGTCTGACTTTAACTCATTCGAATCGTCATCTCATCGTGAAGCACGACTCTCTGATACTTGGACATTTCAAACGGTACGATTTATTTATGCGTTTCAAATTTTTGGGTTTTTTCTGAATATTCCCCACTGGCTGGAGAAAGTTCCGTATTTGAAGCCTTGGGCTTATCCGAGTATACTTTTGGATCTGAATACGAAAGGAAAGAACGCAATAGAAGGAAAAAAGAAAGGGGGCTACGATGATGAATATAGGCTGGTCCTGCATCGACATGTATTAAATGTACGCGACGAATACTTCAGAGTGGGATATTGGCAGTCAGTTTCGGAAGACATACAATTCACAAACGGATGCATGCTATTCGTTGTGGCATTCTCTGCGCATGCCGGGGTTCACGACGACTGCACGCTATTCACGGATATGTCCTGTGTTTTCATGGTAGGTCTTCTACAGCATATGTCTCACGTGCTCATGCTCGTCAAGGAATACATCTTTCAAGATAGTGATGATTTTATCATAAACGAGCAACAAGACATTAAGGCACAACAAGAGCAAGAACGGTCGATGTGCAACTACATCGGGACTACGCGTCTGATGATCCATGGCATTGTCTTTTCGGTTTTCGTGTTCTTCTGTAATCGAACGGCCCCTTCGACATTCAACGACAATCACGACACCAGTCTGTATATGGTGGCACGATTTGCTGTCGTGCTGGTGATGTGGTTGTCGAACACGTGTTATGACATTTTCTTTGAGCTCGTTCATGTTATAAAACACTTTTCTGACGTAGCTCCTGGGTTTGACGGCAATGTATATGATCAGGACAATGAACAAACCGAAAATTTCCTCGACTACCATGCTCAATACAGAGGTCCTTATCTTTGGAGAGTAATGCTCGTCCTGCCACTGTTGGCCGTGTTCTGTGTATTTGTAAATGTCATGCAGACATATCAAATGAACGTCACCATGACGGATACACCCCAGACGCTCACCTAGTAACATTCCAAATAAATATTGGGTCGTTTTCGCTTACTCCCCGCCACGCCCTTCTCCCTGCGCATCTGCAGCGTGATGATCTTGTTGCCGGGTCCTTCTTCGTTCACAGGCTGTAGAAGCACGTGTACGTGGTTGTGTGGACCACAGCCTTCCACAGACAGGTACGATGTCGCCTCGTCCGCCTCTTCGTCGTCGCATGTCAATTCCTCGTGCACCTGGAAGTAGATGTTGTACACTTTGTTCATGTGGTCGCAATACCTGTCCGACCTGTGCCCGTACGTGAAACTCCAGCTAGGAGAATCGGCATATTTGAATCCGCTGACGTTCATGTCTCCAATGGTGTGGTGCAAAAATGTGACTGGAAGTGGCGTCTTGGCAGCTGGTGATAGCAGCTCCTCCAGGGCGGTCAGGACGTCCGGCTTTGCGAGGTCGTCGAGACGCAGGAACGCGTTCTGGTTCCAGTTCATTGCGATCGCAGACATGGGCGGACTGATCTTTTCCGAGTTCAGGGCAATCGTGCTGCCTGCCGAGCTCTTGAGCAGCAGCGAAATTGAGTTCATGGAGAGGGCGATGTTCAGCACGAGAAGCGCCTTCTTGTCGCACGAGCAGCCGATGCACTTCCGGACCATCTCTTTTGGAAGAGCGATCTCGTCGACAAAGCCCTCCTGATTGTGACTTTTCGCGCCGCAGATGACAAAGTCGTCGCCTTCGACGTCTGCAAACGCCTGGACACCGAGCTGCTCAACCACAAAGAACTTGTTGTCAGTGTTGCTGTCGAGGGAGCCGCGCAGTGCCGGATACGTTTCGCGCGTGTGGTTGATGAGACTCTCGTACTGCATCTCAGTCTTCGGCATGTGTTTGAAGTTGGACTCCAGGTTGAACGGCGTCTGCATGTGCTTTATTTTCTTGAGCTTGAGCAGGTAGCCTTTGTTTGCAGAGTCGATGTTGGAACTGGCGATCTGCAGGCAGACCTGGCTGTTCCTCGCGATGTTGGTGTTTGCGATTATTTTGCCGACCTCGTACATTTCCTCCCGCAGGAAGAAGGCCACACACACGCCGGGACACAACACCCCCGTAGCCGAGTCGCTCTCGACACGCACCCCCTTGTCCTTGTTTGTCGGACCTTTCTCAAATGCATAGATGCGCACCGTGCCTTCGTTCTCCTTCTCGTACAGTGCCTTGCCTGCATCTTCCTTCTCGCCTTTGCGTTTCTTCGACAGATACGGAACCTTCGCAAACCCGGGCGTGCCAACGCCGACGACCAGGAACTTGCAGATGATGTAGTCCCGCGTCCCACGCTTCACGTGGAAGTCTGACAGGGTGTGTGGGACGTCGTCAAGGCAAAGGGCGAGCACCTCCACGTCCGGTTGGTTTTTGCTGATGACGCCGCCGATGCGGGAGGTGCCTTTCGGCAGAGTCTGTAGCAACGAAAGCATTCTTCATTTTCTCGAAATTCACTGTCCACATGGCGAAAGTGAGTTTTTTCTTCTTTCAAACGCGATTGAATTCGCCGCCTGAAAAAACAGGTTTAAATAAAACTATATAAGCGAGGAGCACGCCACAGACATGGAAGTGGTCGACGCAGCCGAGAACCCTCCATCATACTACAAAACTCCGATTTCGCTGCACGGTCTCATGAAGGCCCTGGAGCTCCACGACCTCTCTGATTACGGAAAAGTATCCACTGGTGAACTTGAACGTGCGTGCGACAAGTTGGACGATGTGCAGTTGTATGACATTCTGGACAAGTACATAGGTACAGAAGACATGTACACGCAGCAGTATTTGCACGGCGTGCCGTCAAACATCCAGCTGCTCGCTGACATAGGCAACGCCGTGCAGACACCCGAAGGGACCGCTCACATGATTCAGGTCCTCAACGACAAGGATCCCCTGTTTGTGCGCACCCTCAAGGTGGCCTTTCGCACGTGGTACCTTAAGACGTCCGCAATCGCGGCGAAATCCGAGGACCCGTGAATATATACACACTTCATTCAAAGAAGAACAGAGTGCTTGCAGCAACAAACTAAAACCAATTATTCTGGGCCCAGCCCGCAAATCGTCCCGTGTCTGGGGCGTTACCACAGCAACATCGTGGGTCACCGCACGAAGCCCGCGGGCGCAGCGCAACGCGCATCAACACTAAAACGCGCGCGGGGAGAAGGCGGAACCAGACACAAGGCACTCTGTTTTGCATCCCCGAAAAAATAAGTTTTGTGTATTCTGCTTTTACGAGCACACGCCTCTGATAATGTATGAGAATACGTCGCCGTGGCCTCTGAAGTTGATTGTGCTCTGCGGCGTGGTCTTCAGTGAATACATGCCGACAGTGGCGCACAAGCAGGGCCGCAATCGCGTCATTCCGTACATCACGTCTGCATACTTTCTCTCTGTCCTGCTGCCCAGCGTTGTCTTTGCGATGCCCAGTCGGCGGAAGACTACAGCATACATCGTGCAAACGTTCCTGATGATGTTATTTTTTCTCTGTTTCCTGAACCTTTTGTTTGACCATGGTCTAGCCCAGTACGAGGTCGTCAGTACGCAGCTTATTTTGACACACATGCTCTGGGCACAGAATGTGCAGTTGTCCGGAAAGGCACACATTCTGCTGTACCAGAGCGTCATTGTAGTTTTCAATCGACTGCTGCTTGTAGCGAATGTCTGCTTCTCTGTGTTTTTGGTCCCGCAGAAGGGCATCGACAACTTCGTGATTCTCATGCTCGTTTTCGTGCCTGAAATGCTTGGCATTGCAGTGCTGGTCGCTTCGTACGTCTTAGTCCACCTGGGCCATACTTTCGAGAAATTCATGCATGACTATTAAGAATACATGTTGCATGAATACATTATTAAAGGTGCCTCTGCCACGTACATGAGCCAATCCACGACCTTGACTTCGATCGTGGAGTATTTCTTCCACTCGAATTTATACAAGCCGCCAAAGTGTCGGTATGAATTCGAGGAATGTGACTTTGTGAAGACTCCGAGTGGCACGGACATTGCCTGCCAGCTCGTGTCCACCGATCCAAAAGTCAAGGAACGCTGGAATGCCCGCAATGACTACATCGACGATCGTGTGATCTATCTGTTCAGCCACGGTAACGCGTGCGACATGAAGACTGCATACATCGACTGGTTGCTCAAACTAGATGGCAATGTTTTGAAGTGGGACTATCCAGGGTATGGACAGTCCACCGACGAAAATGTTTGCGAGAATGGCATTTTCGAAGCAGTCGAGACGGTGTATAGACTATGCGTTGCAATGAAAGTGCCAGCGGACAAGTTGGTCATTGTCGGACAGTCCCTAGGGAGTGTACCGGCGCTGTTCCTCGCTTCAAAGTGCTACGTTCGTCATCGTGCTGTCATTTTAGTCTCTCCCCTCGCTTCCGCCTACAGGACCATATTCAGTGTCAAGTACATTCCTAACAGACTCTGTGGTTACATGGACAGTCTGCTCTTCAACAACGTCAAGTACGCGAGTAGTGTTCGCGTCCCCGTCGCCATAATTCACGGAGTGAATGACGACATCGTGGACGTTGACCACGTAAACACTCTGTTGTCCAATGTCTCTCCGCGTCAGAGGTACAAGCCCCTGCTACTCAAAGCTAAGCACAATGACATATTTGATTTCCCGAATGATGCCGACATCAATACATACCTCATGCGTTTCATGAAATATAGCGCGTCATATCGACAACATACCACACCCTACGACGACGTTGGCGTAGACGATACCGTGGTGTACGATACATGACGAGTATTGTTCAAGGGGACGGTATTGGTTCCGGGCTCGACAGTGAAATGAGCGACCAGAAGAGCAGAGGCAACGATCGCCAAAAGGTTGCAAATGAGACTCAGTCTCAGCAGTTGCATGTTCTGCGTTTCTCTTTCCAAGGGGCTTCTGGCGTATATCGGCATCGTGTGTATGGAGTACAGCATGACGACAAACATAGACAGTACACAAATCCACGAGAGGTATATCAGGATCATTCGTGACGTACTTTGCTCGTATATGTGTTTCAGCCACATTCGACTTTATTTAGGAGTCCGCTCTATAAAGGAGCACATGCAAATGAAAATGACGCTCTTCTGGACACTCTCGTGTCTTGCTCTGGCACTACCGCTCGCCGCGGGGTTTCAGTATGATCTGCGGTGTGTGGAGTTCTACAGGGTGCTGGCTACCTTTGTGGACTGCAACGGAAATTGTCCTGAAATGCTGACGGATCTGGACTGCTCGAGAAGCTCGCTGGTGCACAAAATGCTGATGCACGAAATGGTTACCATCAACACGACCCTGCACTTCGACTGGCTAGCCCACCCCGTCGAACTGTCCGAGCTAATCGTGCTCGCCACGATCGGGCGTCATTTTGTGCGACAATCCGGCGTCAAGACTCCGTATTTCAACTGGGAACAGTACACGAATTCTCTTGTCTTGAACCAGTTGTCCTGTGAGTTCCAGCGACCACTCTACGGGTTCATTCTCATCTCCACATTGGTCTTCGTTGTCATTTTCCTCGCGATGCACACCATGATCTCAACTCCCGCCGTGCCTCACAAGGAAGACCCCTCGGCGTCGCCAGCAGTAAGCTTCCGCGTGACCAAGACCTCACATGAATGAGTCGGATATTCTACCTCCAGCATGTTCTGCACTTCGATGGCCCGATTCTCAACAGTCTCTATCAGGGATATGCTTTCTGTATTGTCCAGCATGAACGCCAGACCGAGGGATATCGACGCATGCGGCAGCACCAGCTTCTTCTTTGATGAACTCGACAGTATAATATTCCGGTACATCATCTGTGTGTATGTGACGTTAATATCACAAGTACTTATATTTCATTATAGCAATACAAAAACTCACCGAAAACTTGATCGACGTCCGCTGCTTTTCCTTCCACAGTCGTATTGGGATGCGCAACTTTTTGTTGCCGTCGTCCATGAGCTCGTAATTCTGAAAGTGTCGGGTCAAGCGGATGTGTCGAAAGATCGCTTTTTCGAGCTTGACGCTGGGTTGCATAAATTGGCCGTTGACGTTCACCGCGGGAATCTGCTTGGTATATCCCATGCCGAGTGGTTCGAGCCAATAGACAAAGTCGTCGTTTTTCTGCATTTTCTGGATGAGATTACCCAGATGGATTGGCTCTTCCGTGATACACGGACGTCCGCTCTTCACGATCCTGTACGCATTTACGTCGAGACATTTCATGCACCACGGGGCATTTGGTCGCACATGTGTGTAATTTATTACAAATAAAATTAATTCTTCCTCTCTAGGCGTGTCTTCATCTTCTCCGTCGATAAAACCGGCACTTCGTTGACGATGGGGTCCTTTGTAAGCAGCTTCAAACACGTCGGATGATGTCGCAGGTCGTCCGATAGGCGCAACACACAGTCCACGACAAAGTCCACTTTCATGCGCTTCTCCTTTCTAAATTGCATCATGTCCACCAACACCCCTTCGTGTCCCACCCAGTGCAAGTGCACATATTGCGTCTGCGGACTCGACGGTGTCGGCTTCAGTGCCGTGAATTCGCTGTGTATGACCTTGAAACGGTCGATGCACGACAAATGCAGCAGGCAGCGCCCACGCACACGAGAGGCGTCGAAAATGCCGAGCACGACAACGCCGCTTAAGTTCTTGAAGATGAACCCGTACACGACACTGTCGTTCGGCAGAATATTTCGCAGGCAATATTGCAGTTTCACTATGTACATGTCGTCTATGTATGCGTACGTGTAGCCTTTACTGTCGATGAACAGGCTGATGATCTGTGCGTCGACAGGCATCAGCGTTGCTGCATTTTCAGCGTCAAATCGAGTGTGCTCGCCGTCGCACTCCAGAGAACAGTATTTCAGGGACGCATGGACCCCCGACATGCACCTCGTACTGATGATCTCGCAGAGCATGTCTATTTTCAACCCTAGCACTTGATCCATGCCGTGTAACTCAAATACGTCCGAATCCACAAAAAAATAATTTAGACCCTTTTAATACATGACGTGGAACTAAAAATTTTGAAATTGAAACCATGACGACAGTACCTCGTGGAAAAAGGACATGGTCCGATCCGCAAGTGTATTCGCATGTGGCGTTCCTCCCCGCGGTGTGGATCGCGCTGTGCCGAGACCCGCCCATGCTCGACCTCGTCTTTCTGCAGGGGCCTGTGCTGTTCCTTTCGTTGTGGTGGCACAGAAACCGCGAGTGCGAGTGCGCGCTGGCAACCGTGGAGCACGCGTTTGCGCACGCCCTTTTCGTGTACGGTACCGTCCAGACCTTGTACAGTCCGGCCATCTGGATTCTATTCGTGAACATTGTCTGTCTGTGCGCGACGCTCACGGCGTACGTCGCGACGAACTTGAAGCGCGAGCTGTGGGAAACCTGGCACCCTATCGGCATGCACGTCATTCCGGGAGTTTGGTCGGCTGTCATCGCCTCGTATCACGAGAGCTTCTTCGACCTGATAGATGTCGAGTGATGCCTTACATCAACAAAGACACCACCAAAAACGTCGAGGCGCATGCATACGCGACGCACAAAACGCGAATGCAGAAAATCAATATACCGTCATCGTGCTTGGGACACGGCGACAATAGAGTGACGCACATTAACAAGAGCACAAACAACACTGTGCCTATTTCTTGACCCTGGTCGGTTATCTCAGTTTTGCGAATAATCCATGCCAATAAAGACGAACACAGAATTGCTACTAGACAAATGAGCAGCAAGGGGAAGCTCGACAACACCGACGACCGTTGCAAGACGCAGCCCATGATCTCCTGTGTCGCCGAGAATCCGTCCATGAAATCTTTGCTGTATTCGTATATATACGTGATTATAGACTCTGTGTCGTCAGCTGCAGGTCCACCATCTCGTGTGGTCCCCCCCCGCCAATGCACTTTGCAAAAATTCGGATCTTGTCCCCGTAAAACTCCAGGCCATCTTTGCTGCTGATGACGTAGGGCTTAGGCAGAGCAAACAAAGTCCGGTTTGGGTGACCGTCCATTTTGCCCCGCCTGTCCGTTAAGGGTATCTCGCTTGCATTTGGTGGTTCGTCAAACTTGATTCGCGATCCAATGTCCCAGTCGCTTATTCCCATACTGAAGTGCGAATGACAAAAATGCTCTTTCTCAAAGTTGAAGTACCACTGCACCGTCTGTCCGCATCGCATCGGAAAGTGTCCGTTGCGCACTGTGACGATGCCACCTATCAGCACAGAAAAAACCGTGTCGCCCGACTGCGCGCTTGCATATGCGGCGGTCTGGGCATACCCCTGGGCCTGCATGTACGGCATTTTTGCCAGACAATTATGAAGTCGCTTTGTGTCGACTTCCCGGGGGATCCCGCGATCGTCCATCCACGCTAAGATATCCGTCACTGCCTGGTTCGTCTGATTGCCGATCATTTGCACCTTCGTCAGAAAGTCGAGTGGGGCTTCGCTGTCATAGAGCCATATGAACGCCGATCGTGTGTTTCGATCGATGTCCGCGAAGTTTGAGACACAGGAGGGGTACACGTCCACCTTGCCGGCAAGCGAGCGCCCGATTTTTTGGCTAACGTTCAGCACCAGGTCGTCCTTGTGCGTGATGTATTTCATTCGGTTCTGGTGCATTTCCTGTTGGTTGCAGGTGGCCCAGACAGACATAATGTCCGACTGCACCTTGCACTGCCGGATGTGCTTGGCGGCCGAATCGACGACAGTGCCCGTAATCGTCCCCAGAGAGTACTGTCGATCTGAATAGGACATGATCATTTTACAGCCCGCTTATATACCCCGTGTAACGAAACCGCTGTTATCAACCAGAAACTCAAACTCAACAAATATATGCACAGACGGGAAATGGCAGTGGCATTGTTGAATGCTGAAATTATGTTGATTTGCATGTTCACTGGACCGGTGTGTTCGTATATAGGAACATTCACATTCTGGTTGTATTCGGGGGGGGATGAAAATATGATATTAACCATTATTCGTTCCGGTGTATGTCGATGCCCGATGCCGAAGTCTACCCAGACGCCGAAAGTATCGTGTCCTGGCATTGTGTCAATGGGAAAGACCTAGCCGTCCAGCTCAGTCGGACCGTCGGGGACGTCACGTGCTGCATTTTCCACATGCCGACGACCGAGGTCGAGATCGGCGACGCCGTGGCGTTGTGGGGACAGTTTGACGCTGCCAAGCCGCCTTGTGGCCACTCCTTCAACGCCTGTGCCCTCGCGCTCCACTACATCACGAACGCGATGACGTGTCCCGTCTGTCGTGCAGGCTTCACGGATCGGATGTGTTTGCAGTCTGTGCCTGTCGACATACAGAACTTGTTCAAGAAAGTCATTCACAAGGACGAAAACGACACGCACGATGTGTTCCTGCATTATGATCCGGACGACATCGCCGCCGAATTGCGGTTGTTTGTCAGCAGCAACGAACTACACGGGAGCTCGGCCGTATTTCTGAGCACCCCGCTTCACGAAACAGACGAGACCGGAACGGAGCCGAACTTTCACATGTACCGGACACATCGCAGCTTTCAGCGACACTTCAACACACTCGTGAGACAATCTGACGACACGGACACCCCAATCTATCTTTCAATTTACCACCCCCTCCTCGAACAACCGCTGTCCTCCGAAGTATTTCCTTTGGACTCATTCACTTCCGATTTCGAAATCGAGATATTTGAAAACAGTGTGTACGCACACATATACAATTTTGGGGGATTGACTCGTGTGTTGATTCAGATTGACGCGACCCGCCTGTTCAACACCATCGTCCAGGCCGTCGTCTTCCGTTTAAGCTAGCGTCGCCAAATGTATTTGTTAGTCGTGTTGATATTAAACGCCTGAGTCTCCCTGTCATGTCTGTACGCGACGCTGATCTTCTCAATCTCATTGGTCCACTGGATTACGCGAGGATGGTATCCGCTGTAATATTGCACGGGAAGCGGGAACACTGGATGGTATCGCTTTTAAGTTTTGCTCTGGAACTCATAAAAGCGAAGGAAATATTCAACCTCAACTCTTTGCGTGGGGGGTCGTTCATAGAGAATCAAGATAAGGAAATGTTCACGTTATACGCGAAAAAATCAACAGCGCAACGAGGATGCACATATTTACTCCCCAACAACTATCATCTGCGACATATTAATATTTTAGCATACACACTTGCTTCGGTGAATTCCGTGGTGGAACGACCCCCACGAGTCTTGCAGGATTTGGACTGTATGAACCACGTTCAAAAACCAGATGTGTATATACGGCTGAATTTCAAGATGGAAGAAGGCAGTGTACAGCAAATGGCCATCGTGTATGAGGCTGAATGTCACAACAAGGATGCCGAGAAGGAACCGGGAAAAGGCGGGTTCTTGTGTAACAAAATGTTTCAGGCCATTGGCAGATGCCACGACACAAACGCGGAAGTGTCTGGGGTGGTGATATGTTCTGTCATGTTTAAGCACAACAAGGAAAATTTCGCCAGCAGAACACAGACATGTCATTTTGACAGGATTGCATGTGCATTCCTACAAGCACACGTGCGGCTGCTCTATTATCTGATAGAATACAACAGAGTGAAGGATAAAGACACGTCCTGGATAGGAGGCCAACTGAAGAAGAAAATGAAAGGTTTCAGGCACACTGATGTATTCGATTTTGCATGTGCAATCAACGTCACTTCGAATAATCACGTATGTTCGTCAAACGGAGAGGGTCTGTTCGCCACTCTCAAATCAGGTAAGGGTGCAGAATATACACATTATCTTCGGCAAATGCGTCGAACGTTCGGTGCTGGCAATTACAATCTGACAGATTGCGACATAAACCTCGGAGAACGTCTTCAGAATTGGGAAGTGACATACGAGCGTCTAACTTTTAATACCACGGTTGACGAGAAGCGTGTGGGCATGAAGGTTGTGATATACTGTGTGCTGAGGGCGCCACGCGATGCACTCGTAAATAGTGCAGCAAGAAGGCCAGATCCAATTCGTGGAGTTTTATACCCTTTACATATCAATGCATTGGTAAGTTCAATGACCCCAACTGCCGACCTTAGAAAGAGTCTCATCAATGCTAAGCAAACCAAACTTTTCCGTGTGCACAGCCGAAGATTGTACAATCTCCTCGTCTGGAGACGAATGAATGGACCACAACCCGACGTACTCCCATATTTGTGGTTTGGCTTTGGAGTACACACAACTATAAATATCTGGAATCTAGAAGATCACACGGTTGAACAATTGACTCGGTCGGTGTCTCGGATGAATTTGCGGAATGCGCGGCGACTTCCTGCGCAACAGGAGCAGAATGTAATAGAAAAATTTAGGCAGAAGAGAGGAAATCACAACAATATTGCTCTTTCATGTGAGTTGACTGGATACTTGAAATTTATCCTGCCGCTGATGTATCTAGGAATGGCATCATTTATCAAAATCAGCGACGACCTCCAGTATTCCACGGGATCAGACGACACGCATACAGCATTCGACGAATTTGTGGATTCGAAAAAAGAAGACAATGTTGTGAGGGGAAAGAATAGTTCAGGCATAGTCACGTCTACAAAATCTGGAGCGTTGTTCTCGTCGAGGTCGAAGTCACTCTTCAAAACAATTATAAGTTCAATGCACGAAGAGCATGAAGATGTAGAATTCGACCCCTTACTCGAAGCCTTTCTTCAAAAGGAATGCGGATGGGAAAATATACACGTGAGCAGTTCGCCGGCGATGATTTTTAAGATCTTGGGCGTTACGCATCTTCTCTCTGCGCACAACTTCGCCAAACAGGTGGTGGCCAGCCCCCCCCCACGATACACAGAAATTTTGCAGACATTTCCAGCCGGATTGCAGATCGAGGTTGACTTTGTAATGCGTGAGCTGGCAGGACATACACTTTTCAAGACTAACTTCTGGCAGAATGTCCAGGAAGCAGTATCCGAAGATGACACAGACCAGAACGCAGACGACGAAGATGAAACAGACGACGAAGTTTAAATCAGCCGTGTTCGTTTAGTTATGCGGATGACGTCTACCTCCGAATACATGATATTCGCAGCCTCGGACGCGACGCGCACAAGCACAGTCACCACCAGTGGCATCACAGCCACCTGCACGTCCAGTATACGCGCTGGAGAGTATGCTTGAATCGATCGCAACTGCTGGAGACTTATAACAAGGTCCCGCTCTGCTACGTGTAGACACAGTACAAAAACGTCGCTTGCTTTGGTCATGTCCGTCATAGTCAAATCGATCTGAGGGATGGTCTCCTGTGCCAAATGCATGATGTTCTCAAGCATCATCTTGTCCGACTCATTTACCGACTGCAGCAATCTCTCTGGTGCACTCCTCCTCATTACAGAGTTGATAGTTTTCTGTAGACTTTCGCATGCCATGTCTACTCGTGGTGGTCTCTTATAAAGAGCAGGCGTGTGAAATGTTTTTATAAAACTCGGAAAGTCGGCTTGTGTGTCTTTATTTTCAAACGAACGGCATGAGTAAATGGAAGTGCGCCTCGAGTGTGCTCATCGCACCCTCTGTCGAGTATGTCTCCGCCGACGAGCTCAGGTCGGACTGCGATGCCCTGGTCGATATTTACTATGACATCCTGCGCGCTGCAATTACGCGCATATGGTGCAAGCGGACTGGCGGAAGCGTGTCCATGCACGACATCAACATGATGTCCATATCGTCTTTCGACGATGTCCTGAGCTGCGGCGTGCACCACCTGCAACGGACAATGAAGGGAAGGGGTGGCTTGTATGCACACTCCATGAACGGCGAAATAATTCGGAGGATAAACGCTGCGAATCACCTTTATTTTTACACCCTCTATAAATATTCCCTGGACGAGTTGTTGCGACACGTGCTGGGCACCATTGCTGACGTCCTCGTACACAATGAACGGAGCCACTTCGCCCGCATGCTCCATGAAAACTTCTACACATTTATCGACGACGGAATACCGTGGCTAATCTGTCCGAGGAATGCAGTGGTGGATTACAAAATCGCACTATTGATGAGTCAGCATAGACGCCTCGGCCACCTGTCGCCTCTGGGCACACTGCCAGACGATATACTTGACCTGATAATACACAGCATGCTTTACGTGGCGTCTCAAAAAAAAAGCATGGCATGAACAGCCCCTGGGTATTTGAAGCCCAATCGACGCATTGTCAAGGCCAGCGTACCTTCTCGACGTTGTCGGGTGCGCGTGTGTCTCCAGACCTGTTATATTGCGTCAGACGTATATGTTTCATATGACGCGCCGTTCGTGTACGCAGTCCTGCTGCTCAGAGAAGTCAATTACTTATCATATACAATATAAAAATGCAGGAAAATATGTAAGTAGTCTATTATTTATGCACTATTCACATGATTGCATTATACGCGATAACATACTAGATTCTGCGATAACATACTAGCTTCTGCGATAACATACTAGCATGTGTAATATTCTAGCACATTCGAGTTTCTGCAGTAGCCTGTACCTGAGTATACGAAGCCTTGTATTTTAGTGGATGTAGATATAAAATGATGCAGTAGAGTTATCTTTAGTGCTGATACATACCTGTTTCCAGCCCTTCCCTCGACACCATTGATGGAAATATTTCGATTTCCCAAAAAAAACCATAAAAAACATTTTTTTGACCGACGTCCCCGTTTTTTTTTTCCACGTGTACTCTTATTTTTTGGCTCTTTAAAGCCACTCGCCCCAAATTTCGAGCGCGCCAATTTGCCCGTCCACATAACATGGACGGAACCCCGCGAGGGCAGGCGACTATGGCTGCCTTCTTCGCACCAAAAAACCCAGGAGCAACGATCACCACCCCGCGCGTTGCAACCCCTACCCGACCTGCAGCTGCGGGTGCTCGCACTCCCACAACCACCAAAAAGAAATCGAATGCAGGCAAAGGTGGGGCGGCAGCGAAGCGAGACATAAACATCGAAGATACGGATAATGAATCCGACGGCACGAGCGTCGCTGGCAGCACTTTGTCGTCAATGATAGACGACCGCCCGGTTGTGCAGGGCGTTGGACTTCGCGACGTGCCCTTTCCAGAAGAATTTGAGCAAATGTCGCATGGGGGCAGCGCCAGCCAGCGGTCGTCTCGACAGCCAAAGGTGCATGTTCGAAGTGAGCATCGTCCGCTGCTGGAATTGTACGAAATTGGCAATTATGGAGACCACATGCGCAACTTTTGCCACAACGCTCACGTTTTGATGAACTTCCCCGTACCTTACGCCTTGTGGTCGCATACGAATCCTGAGAATCGCAGTGCTTATGTGCCACCGTCCGCGTGGAAATGGTTGATGGACAAGGACAAGCAGAAGACCTACCGCGAGCTATTTGCATTTCATCATATTTTGCCCGGCGACTTCCCCGTACACGAGCGCACAGTGACCCCGCTCAGAAAGATGCGGCGCATGGCTGCAAACGAAGATAGCGCTGCGGCGGACGCGCAGCAGTACTCGTACATCCCGCCGACGCTAGAAGTCATTTTATGCAACAACACTGTGCACGAGCCCAACTACCTCAACCGACACGTGGTCGAGGAAATCTCGCATGAATTCGCGGTGCTCGGCGACCATCATGCCGAGGGCATATTCCGACACGGCGCCAAGCACGGCGGCAACCCGGGCTGCTCCTCTGTCGTTTTTTTTAACATCGACGAGCAGCCGACGCACCTGAAAAGCGACGACGACATGCTCAAGCTCATGTCACAATGCACAAACTGCTTTGGCGGGGTCGACATGAACATGCCGAATTTCAACCCGGCCGTCAACACCGAATACACGTCTACTTTCATAGAATCAAAGCGGATGCGAGACGTGTATGTGAAGCAAGGACGCGCATTCGAAGACAAGCCAGACAGCTCCGTGAACTACCTGCATCCGACCCTCGTCAAGAAGGCGTGCGAGGCGCGGGGACTCGACGCAGACGAGCAAGACATAAGGCACATGCTGCACAGCAAGTCAAGGACGAGCGAGCACTCGTCACATTTCGGCCACACGCCGAGCGACATCGCCGAGGAAGGCACCGCACACAACCAGCACAAGTTCATCACGTGCTTCATGCATGTCGTGCCGTGCGTCGTGCGTGATAGCACTGGCAAGCGCAGGCTCGTCGTTGTCGAGATTCTCCGCATCAGCTCTCGCGTCCTCGGATGCGACCCTGCCGTCGCCCTGCATCAGCTAATCGTGGCCTCGAATTCGGAGGACCTCCAAAACCCCCTCATCCGCATTGTTCGGCGAATGACGCGCTTGCTCGAGATGGACGTCGACGTCAACGTGACCGATCTTTTCAACTCCAGCCATAGCGAGAATCTGGTCAGCATCGCCCTCGACGCCAACATCCCTCTCGCCTTCTTTAACTACCTGAAGCAAAACAAGATCTCCTCCAACGACGTCTCTATGTTTGCGGCCGACTACATGGGCATGAGAATCGACGTGTGGAACGACGACGAGGTTCGTCTCTATCGCGAGGGCCTGCACATCACCAAGATATCGCGCCGCGAGCTGTATCGCGTCGTCCTGCAGAACGTTCTGGCGGACATCCAGAATCCAAGGAACGCCAAGCTGCCCATTCTCAGCAACACGCACGACTTCCGCATGTTTTTCCCCGGCATGCATTGGAGGGCGATTCCCAGGGACGTGCTCGACACCAGTGTCTTGGAATGCCTCGACAGGAATAGCGCGAGCGGCACGCGCACAGACTTTGATGAAATTACCAACGAGATAAACCTGTTCAACGACCAGCACAGCAACGAAGACGACACTATGGTGTACATCCCCGTCGACGGATTTCCGCACCTCAACGGATACGCCTTTCGCATGAATCCGGTGCAGCAGTCCAAGGTCAAGTTCAAGTCTAGCTTCGCTGCGCATACCGACAGCGAGGCCGTGGAGAGGGACAAGTACGAAGTGCAGCCACTCTTGTACAGCTCGAAACAGTACGGCCTGTTCTGCGAGAACGTCTGTTCCCGAGAGGATATCTCCCGCTCTTTCCTCGATCCGAGCTCCCCCGACGTGTTCGATCAACTCCACATGCACAAACGCTCCACGGAACTCAGCATCACCGAGAACATTTTCTGGAAGGCCATGAACGTGAACGAAAACGAGTACCAGTCCAAGCCGAATAAGTCCATGCTGCAGGTGGAGGCCATCATGCGCCACTACGGGCTCAAGGGCAGCAGCGTGCAGTTCATGACAGAGGACGTCTTGAAGAACTCAGACGTCAGAAATATGTGGTCCAACGTGCACCGGTGCATAGAGCAGGAGATTGCCAAGTTCGTGTACTCGGCGAATATGTCGAACATGCAGCACTTGAAGTACGCCGGCAAGTTCATCAGCGAGCTGAAGCAGTACGACACGGACACGGAATTCAGCTCACGCATTTTCCAGACGCACTTGCGAGTCCTGCAGCAGGTGCGCGACTGCGACGCCACAAACGACGACACCGTCTCGGCCATCGCCTCCCTGCGCAGCTTCGAGCATCTATATACCGCGCTGAACTTCACCAACAGCATGAACTTCCGCTGGATGCAGGGCGCGGTGCTTTCGATTTGGGCCGACACGAGCGACGGCTGCTACGGGTACTGCATCCAGCTCAGCGACGGCGGGAACTCGTTCCGTGTCTTCCAGCCGCCGTCCAAGCCGCGCGGTTCGTGGACGCTCACGGATTGGGATGCCAAGTCGCCAGGTGCTGGCGCCGACACGATATTCAACCTGCTCGGAGAGATCCTCAACGCCTTCGGCAAGCACCTCTGCAAGGACTCGTCCATCCGGGACTTCTGCGTCGGGAATCCCGTCTGCAACCTGCACAGGACCAAGACGATCTTCAGCATGATGCGCATGTGCGGAATCTGTCTCGACAACCACGGGTGCATCGTCAATGGAATGAGTGAGCACATGTCCTGCTACGGCGCAGTCGGGGCCTTCCTCGAGGTCGCCAAGTTGCAGGCGAACGAGGAGGAGAAGAAGCGCATCTGGCCCACGTTCGAGAGCTGCCTCGGCCAGTCCGGAAGCACGAACCGAGGCGTCATTGAGAAAACGCACAGCACAACGCACCACGGCGTGCCGCTGAGCATCATCAAGACCAACCCGCTGCAGACCATTCTGCTCGCGAGCAACATTCTCTCCCAATTCCGCCCCCCCTCCGTGAACGAGGGCTCGAGGGTCGTCGGCGCCATGAGTGGTATCATGGACGACCTCGGCATCATCACCACGACCACAAGCTCGCAGGCGCAGACCCGCAGTCGCAACACCGAAATACATACATTCGACCAGTGCGACAAGAGGTTCGATGACATCGTCTGCATTACCACAGCCGTCATCTACGCCAACATGACCTATTTCCTACTTGAACACATGAACCGCGTGCTTTCTTTCATGCACCGCAGCACGCGCGTACAGCGTCTGTTGTGGAACAAGTTTGCTCTCATTGACATGTCGATTCTCAAGGACATGGCCATAACCATCACGCATGGCCTCCGCCGGCATACGTTCGCCCTCGATGATCGAATGTCGCGCAATTTTAACGGTTCGTTTGAGACCGCAGCCGTCGGAAAGTGGATGCGCAACGTGACGATGACCTGCATGAACCGGCGTCTGCAGCTGACCACGCTCCAAGATGGGGTACTCCTCACGCGACTCGGTGACGTGATGAACGACGCATACAAGACCTATGTGATGGTGCCGCCCTCTGTGACCGTCCTCTTATCCGCGCTGCACCTATACCTCTCTGTCGTGATACTCGACGTCAATGTCATGGTCGTGACGTGCATGAGCCTGTACTACATGAATATGACGCAGGGATGCCCACTGCATGTTCTCGCCCTCGCGGCGAGCGACCAGATCGACCTGGCATCCGAAGCTGAACGCGAGCAATACCACGTCTTCTGTGAGTTTCTGTGCAGGAAATTATTCAGCGACATCGTCACCGAGAAATGCCTCGTGAGCTCTGACGCGTTCGACCAGGTAAACGCCAGGGCCCTGGCCGAGGGCCAGCTCAATGCCCTGCAGCAAGCAGTGCAGTACGGGACGCCCTCTTCTTCGAATCACAATTCGGTGTACGTATCGAGCTTATTCTTCGAGGCCGATCCGAATTTGTATCCAATAGACGACGGTGGGCAGAAGCGGGACGCGGGCGGAAACAGAAAACAGAACAACAAAGCGCAGTTCGCAGCGTGGTTCGCCGAGCACCAGACGCTGCAGTGCAAGCAGACCAATGACTTCTGGAAGCACGCTGTGCAGGGCACCCGTATGCCGCAGAGCAGCGCCGCCGGTGACGTGCACGTGCAATTCCAGGACCCCAACACTTGCTATAAGTGGTACCTGGCCGTGCATGACAGCCTCAACAACGCGGAGGGAGCCATCGTCTCGTTCTTGCGGCTGTGCAAATGTCACGTGCAGTGCAATCGGCGCGAGCTACTCGAGCGCATCCTCAAGTCGCACTTCTTGATGTACCCGCGCGACAAGCGCTTCTTTCTCTCGGCAGTGCAGCCGGCGTCAGGCGAGTCCAAGTTCTGGAGTGAGCCAATCGTCGACAGGCACACCAAATCTGTCACCAACGACATGTTCTCGTGGTGCATGCGCGTCAATTCCGCGCGCACAGGCCTCGAGGTTTCCATGGCCATGGACGTCTTGTGGGTCATACTCGGACAGGCATTGTTCGCCGGCGAGTGGACGTCCGTCGCTGGAAACCGCTCCGTCGTCGTGCACAACCGGAACATGGCGAATGCGGCTGAAGTTCTGACCTTCCTCTTCATGCACACGAGCCTGCCGAATGCGTACATCCCAGCGAACGTCGGTGGCGTCATCATCAGCGAGCCCTCGCACGTTCTCAAGCACAAGAATCGACCCGTGTGCCTGCCGTACCACCCGACACTTCACGTCGACATGGACGACTCCGGCAACTGCTTCCTCTCAAAGTGCCGACGCGATCCGATGGTCTACACGGTCGTCCACACGCACGAGAACGTCCCGATCGCCGTCCTCGCGCCGATTGTCGCGCGCAACGCGTTCAACCACAACAAGATCCACACATACCAGCTCAGCCCGTATCCGCCAGAGGCCACCGCACACATGCTCCCGTACCTGCAGCAGCTGCAGGACGCAGACGAGGCATACCGAAACAAGGCCAATATGCACGCCTACGCCGACTGCACCTGGCCCCTCAGCACGCGTCTCCTTGGACACAGCATCACCGCAGAGAACAGCATGCATCTTCCGGTATTCTTGACACAGGTCTCCGTGCAGGAGGAGATACCGTGCTTCACGTACGGCGACGGCTTCGCCTTTGTTCTCCTGCGCACCGACGACGGCTTCACCGTGCATCCGGTGCATAACATCGCGCCCTCCCCGGACTACTATCAGGGCATCGAGTTCAAGACGCTGCCTTTGCGGACGGACACGCTCGAGTTTCCACTCGGCTCGCTTTCTTTCACGATGCGACAGGGGCTAGTGCAGGGTGTGGATGGCAACGTGTACTACAGGCCTCCGCCCATGGGCGCAGCCCCGCCGGTCACAGGCGAAGACAGAGTACTGCCATTCGCCATGTATCCGATTATCCGATGCGAGACAGTGTTGCTCATCAGGTACACGACGGACATGACACCCGACGTGCACCTGGAATCATTCGGGGAAAATCCAAGCAACACCCGCGAGCAGCTCTCGATGGCCGTGCTCGTCAAGCACCCCGACACAAACACCTACCTGAAACAGGGACACTATTTCGTCCGGTATTTCGATATGAGCGGCTCAGTCGTCGAACAATCGCTCGACTTCGTTTTTGGGCAACGGTGCATGCTGATGGACGGACATTCAATATTCTGGAACATCAAAAGCAGCGACTACGAAGACATGATCCGCGACATACACGGCAACAAAAAAAACAACCACCTCCGTGGCCAGGCTTTCACGCTGGACCACTCGAGCTCCAGCGACTCTCTGTACCTCCAGTGTTTTTACACCCTGGCGCATCACACCCCGTCCGAGCTCGGCGACACCAAAATTCAGATCATGTTCTCGATAAAGGACAGGAATTCGTTCAACAGCAACGAAGTGTCGGCATACTACGACATCCCACTGTTTGACTCGAGCTGCAACCTCAACGTGCACACCATGCCCCCCGAGGACACGTCGTTGATCATCACACACTTCGTCTTTGATTGACATATCTGTTTATTTCGAGTCAATTTGTATGGCCAAGAAAAGACACTTGTTTTTCATAAAGCTTCAATTTACAATATATGCGTCTGCTACGGTGAATATAACATGCGCACCCATCGCCGCGAGTCGAACATCGTCTATCTGTCCTTCTTGTACGTCCCAATCGCCGCGGTCGTCCTCTGGACCGTCGGCTTCCTCCTGACTCGCGTGCAGTTGTTCCACGAGGCGCTGAAAACAGAAGAGCTCAGTCGAGAGCGCGAGGCGTGGCTCATGCAGGAGTGCCGCAAGCCGGAGTTTTACGCCCACATGAAGCACCACTCCGCGCTGTGCGACCAGGTCGAGGTCCATGCCAAGGGCTCGCTGTACCTTGCAGCAGCGATGCACCTGGTCCAGGCGACCTACCTCTGCGGATACGAGCCCTGCTCCACAGTCATCGACCGCACGCTAGACTGGATGGGCGGACACACGGTGCTCTTTTCGTGCGTCGCGCTCGTGATTCTGTTCCTCCCGACACTCGTCCTGCCCTTCTACCGCGAATACCTCAACCGCACGGCCAAAAACTACACCGCCACACATCAGTACCACCTGCTGGAGGACGCCCGATTCTGTCACCGGCAGCAACCACACAGCATGTCCACAATTCACTGACATGGACTATATAAGATTGTCCTCTTCCCCACATGCAGATTTTTGTCAAGACCCTCACGGGCAAAACAATCACGCTGGAGTGCGAGTCCAGCGACAGCGTAGACATGGTCAAGAGCAAGATCCAGGACAAGGAGGGAATCCCCCCCGAACAGCAGCGCCTCATCTTCGCTGGCAAGCAGCTCGAAGACGGGCGCACGCTCGCCGACTACAATATCCAGAAGGAGTCGACAATACACCTCGTACTCAGGCTGCGTGGCGGCTTGCATCGCCAGAAACCCGACCGACGCACGACAACGCACAGCGCACCCCAGCTGACATTCAAGCAGGCATACGACGAGGCACGGGCCGCGAAGCTCAAGGCACACGACACCTCTAATTTTGAGTCTTTCATATAAAAGAAAAATCAATATTGCACATGATGCTCTCCTACTTGTACTTTCTCATTGACGTCTGTTTTGTCGGAGGACTCGTGGCCATGTCGACGTGCATGGACCATTCCGAATTTGTGTATATCAGCGAGTGGATTAAACAGTGCAAGCAAAGTGACACTGCCAATCAGGCACTCCCCGTTGTTGTCGCGCTGTTTTTCGTATTGATGGTCCTCGGCCAGATGGACTGGATGTTCAGACTGTCCCATGTCGCTGCAAAAATGCAGTACTCGGCCCCTCGGTCCGACATGGATGCACTCGAGGGCAAGGTGTACATCGCGCCACCAAAAGGACCGGGACAAGACGAACCTGCGATTACGATGCACACGGTTGCCATGGCGTGCAAGGTCTGCAGTGTTATCGGGGTCTTACTCATACTGACCTACGACTGCAGGTATGTGGATTCACATACAAAGCTGGTATTATTGCACTATTACGGCGTCTTTCTCATCACAGTGGGTCTCGTCGGTTTCATTCAGATGATATGGATTAATTTACAGAAGGCACAAAACCGCTTCAACCTCTCGTATGAAGCGGACGCAGACATGCATCCACACCATATCATCGCCCTGCAGAACTTGCAAGAGCGTTCCTTTTTCGCTCTGGATTTGCTGCTACTCACTGCAGTGGTTTTTTTCTTCGCTTCGGCAATCTTCCTCGGAAGTCAAGACACACCCGATCTCCACACATGGAGCATTACCGCCGAGTTGGTCTTGTTTTCCGTTCTCATGCTACAGTTTCTGTTATTGTTTTACAGGTGTTCTACACTGCAGGAATTGGAACCCACAAAGACGGCTTTCAGGTCGGGTCAGTTTATATTCTTAGTCTGTGCTTTCTCCCTGCCGGTCATTATCTTTCACGCATTCATTGCGGAGGATGTACCGGCACCAACTGTCGCGTAACGACGAATACACGCGACGTCATATAAAGGGGGGGTCCTTCTCACACATGTCGGATATTTTTGCCGGAGTCACGGGCTTCAAATTCCCAGACACCATGATGAACAAAGGCCCACTGCCGACGGTGGTGGGCGGACCGGCCGGATCAAACGGAACACCGGACGCAGTCATCAACGGAACGAGCAGCCTGCTGCAGAACATCAAGCCGTATGCACAGGGGGAGAGCGCGCGCATGGGCTCCGACAGCAACTACCAGCAGATACCATGGCGCATGCAGTACATCATTCCACAGCTCTTCATCCCTAGTTTCGAGGAGTACGAATCCAACATTGCAGTCTCGCACGCGGTGGACCAGGGCGACATCGCGTTCCGTTTGTATACCAAGGATCGCGCTTGGTTCACCTCCAACTCACACACACACACCTCACTCCGACCCGCTGCTCTCGTGTGTTTTGGAAACCTCGATATCGTCAACTACATTCTGGCATGTCTCCAGCACTCTACTAGTGCTACCTGGCAGTCCATTCGCATGCACATGCACTATGATCGAGACGGCGACGCTCATAAAAAGTTTACTGCAATCAAACGCTTAGTCAGACAGAATTTCACACCACACGGCATATGCGCTGGGTCAGAACACCAGGGGGGCAAGCACGAGGGCTCGTACGCGCCCATCGAAAGTGGCCGCGCCGTCAATTTCGTCACGACAATGACGCTCGACGGAAAGAACGAAGACCTCGTCAATTACTGGCATCAGAACCAGCAGATGGCCGGCGACACCTTAATCTTCAAACTCGAGAAAATAAGCGCAAAAGACATGCGCCTCCGCAATTATCAACTAACGCGCTACTACAAACAGGCCGTGCGGCGTTCGGTGCATATAGCAGACGACAGCGCGCAATCTTGGCAGCTCGTGCCCCACGTGTACAGAGTCAACGACCCCGTCTCTGCAACAGAAGCCGAGTACGACTACCGCGTCGCCGGCTACTGGCGCATCGCCCAGTCATTCCAGTTTAGACATGCAACGAACAGTGCCAAAATGCTCATGACCGGTCCGCTGCTCGAGGTCACATTTGCCCCCGTTTGGATGGATTATTCGCTATGTAGACCGCCAGTTCGCAGACCAACCGTGCCCGTGGCACAATCTCCGGGACGTGTCCTCATACCCGAAGACGACGACACCGGGTCGAATTGGTCCTTCGTCTCTGAGCCCGTGCCACCTCGCGCCCCTGTCCCGGAATTTCGGCTTCCGGAGATGCCGGCGCGGAAAACGGGCGGAAAACGGAAAAGGCTCCCAGGCCAAGATGACGGAGGAGATGGTTCTGGACCTCCACCTGCCCCCGAAGGCGTCAGTACTATAGTAGTATGATATCACGCCAGGCACAGGTGGTTCCGACCGACTACGAGTATGATAATGTGCCAGGCCGAAATGACGACAGTCACCACCGTGCGCATGAGAATGACGGTGCTTGCCAGCGCCGCGCCGTTGGCGGAAAAGTGGAACATCACCAGCGCGAAAATCATCACCCCGTGCACAGCAACCGCGTATCTCGAGACAACGCATGTGTGCTGCATCATGACGCCCCAGATCAACATGAGAATCACGCCAAGCAGCAGGAAAAACACAGACAGCAGGGCCTGCTGCATGCTGTCCTCGCTGTGCGTGTGTCGTGCGAAGCTGATGAATATGCACATGACAAAGCTCAGCGACATCGACGCAAAGATGACCTCGACAAACGACCGCTCCGAGCTCGCAATGGCAACCATCGAAAAATTGAGCGCAAAAATCTCCATCATGTACGCCACCTCATACGCCAGCAAATTGGGCGGAAGCTCGCCGTCCCACACCGTGTCTACGTCAAGAGGAAGCATTTTGTACCGATCGCCCCCTGCGCTGAGACAGACCCATATCCAACACGACAGCGACGCGGCGAGCGCAAACGGCATCACACAAAACATGTAGTCCACCTCAACGTACCACGACGCCGACGTGACGGTGAGCACCGACGGTGTCTCTGTACTTCGCCCGACGCTGTTCGAATACGCGATCGCGGAGGAGTTCAGGTGCAGCTCAGACATTATCACCGACGACGCCCAGTCCGTCTTCTTCCACGTCTGCAGGCCGAAAAATATAAGCTGGTACGTGACAGGAAGCATGAAGCAATACACGATCAAAAGCCGACGGCCAATCTCCTTGTCAATCCAGCTGCAGCACCCACACGCACACCGCTCAACGAAATTCTCGACCAACGTCAGCGCACAATTCGTCGTCTCGAGAACTTGGCGGCAGCAGCACAGCACAAGAATGCACAGAAGAATCACCACGATATACGAGTCCTGAAACTCCATCTGCATGTCTCAATCTCACGTTTGTTTAATAACACCGTTCTGTGTCTTTTGTTTTATTGTTTCTTATTATCTACATCGTTCGCTACTGCGTCGCTCTCGCGCTCATGTCCAGCCTGCTCATTCACCAGACCTTCTTCTCCACGGACACAATCCAGGAGACGATATTGCAGTGCATCAAGTCCATTAGTTACCACTGCTCCGACCCCGTCGTGTGCTTTGCCAATGTCGCTCTCAAATGTCCGCTGTCCTTCACCCTCACCACAACCGGACTCTGTCCGTTCTATGACGACGTTCGCATCTGCATAGCGTACGAGCACATGACGAACTCACAACTGCTGACCCTTCAAAGGATGCTCGACGAACTCGAGAATTCCAAATGTCTCGTGAACTGCTCGCACCTCAACGGAGACTTCAGCGTGAACGCGGTTCGCCAGGGCGTGTCGATACACGTCGATGCCGCGCAGATCCTCTTCTGCATCAGCCGCCTCATCGAGAGGGCGACAACCATGCACAACATCGACACCACGACCGTCATGAATGTCATACACCAGCGCATCACGTGCTCCGTGCACCTGCACCGACAGCAGATTGAGCAGGCGAGACTTCTCATACAGGCACATATATCAGAGACCAGCGCTCAGCTTGCAAAATCCAGCGCCACAATGACGTCAGAGGATAACGGAGCAGACTCTTGACACGACGACAGTCGATGGAAGAGCGAACTTGGCGTCATCTGCTCGACATTGGCGTCGACGGGGAGTAGCCGAGCGGCCACCAGCAGCTCCGCGCACAGCTTCGAGCAGAACGTTCCCTCTGTATTCGCTCGTAGAATCGACAGTTTCGACCCAAGCATTTGTCGCAGGTTGAAGACCTCGCCTTCGAGGCTTTTTTGGCGCGCCAACGTCAGGGCCCGCTCGTAATCATGACGAGGGCATTGCAATTGGATGCAGTCGTAGTTTGCCGGATTGAAGGTCCGGTTCTTCATGTGTACCTTCCCCCCCCAGTATATCGCACACGCGAGGTTATCCATGAACTCAACTTCGCAGTGGCAGTACGGCGGATCCAGAAGTGACACCACTCGATTCAACATAGCTTCGTCCACACCCCGCGCATTGTAAAATTGTACATTGATCGTCTGCATCATTTCATGTGTGCGTTCTGATATAGTAAACATCCGTGACTTTGTTTCTCGCGTCAACATAGAGTCTTAAAGTGTATTTTCAGGTAGAATCGAGCTCGCGCACAGGAGCTCGATTTCGGTCGAAGTAGACGCGTCGGCGTTCTTTTCGGTCTCTGTCTCATCCACAATTACAAAGCACGCCGCGTGCTTTGCGCGATTATCGTTCAGCATGAGCATGGTCAGTCGGAAGCTGTGGAAAATCAAAAGAATAGTCACGAGCAGTCCAACAGAGGCATTGAAGAGCTCGGTATGCTGTCCGACGATCGCGTAGATGACCCCCGAGACCACAGCGTTCGAAACGAGCATGTCCAGCACGCTTTCCAGTTCCAATGACAGTGCCAGCACGTATATGGTCATGAACTTGAGCACTGGCTCTGTCGTGAACAGATGCACTGTCGTGACTGTGTCGTACTGCACAAACAGGTGCGCGTAGAACTCCGCGTCCATGGACATCATGACAGGAATGCTGAGCAGCACGCACGAGTACACGGACGTCTGATAGTGGTCCAGTAGCGTCCCTGGATCCATCCAGTACGTCCACGTAATGCCGCTGGACAGCGGTGCAAAAAGCACATTCACTACCTGCACGACCGCCGTCCAGTCCATGTGCTTTACCACAGTCAGTCCAAGCTGCTCTTCCGTGTATTCAATGACATGCTGCCCGTCGTGGACCAGATAAATGATCACCAACGCCAGCACAAGTGTCCAGTACACGGAAATTATCATCAACTGACCCTTCACTTTCCGATTTCCTCTGTACGCGGTGGAACACACAGACATGATGTTGCCTATGAGCATGCCCAGCAGGAAGGTAAACGACGTCTGGTCCAGAGCGTAGTCGCTGCACAGCATGGTGCTCCACAGAACAACCCCGACCACATGCACCTCCCGTATGTACGCCTTCAGGCGTGACTTGTTCTCGAATGTGACCACCGCCACTTCAAGCTCCGCTGCGACGACCGCGACACCAATGGCTTCGTACTCGTGCTTGGTCGAGAAGACAGATATGACACATAAACAGAATTCGTATGCAAGCCATACGAGGGCGAGCACACAAATCTGCATGCACGACACCACGACTCTCTGCATGATGTCCAGATGCACAATTTGGCTTTCCATTTTGCTGGCAACGACAAAAAGAACGAAAAGCACACACCTGCAGAAAAAAGAAAGTATCCTATTCATAATATATTCCAATACTTTGTAAATAAGAAATTATGAATATGCGTCATTTAAAGGCGAAATCAGGGTCGCCTGTCTGCGGCCCAACTATTGCGCGGAAGTCGCGGTACTACATTTGCTACCCAGAGCTTTACTATCACAGAACATTCCAGGATCTCATATACGCGAATCGCCGCCACCGGGACCAGAACTGGATTTTCAACCTCGTGGCGGACGAGTCAAAACACGAGAGTGAGATCATCTACCATGAAAATGACGACTGGCTTCTGTGTTCACACCCAGAGAGCAGCAGCAGGTTTCTTGTCGTATTCAAAGACCTCACCCTGCACAGTATCCGCGACCTTCGCCAGAAGCACATCCGAATGCTGGAGGACCTCCAGTGCAAACTCAACGCGTTCATACGTGACAGGTTTTTCAGTTCGCGTCGTCGCATCAAGCTGTTCTTTCACTACCTACCCAGTGTATTTCAATTGCACATGCACGTCAGCTTTGAACTGACAGGCGACCCAGTCCGCGTGCACACTATACAGTCCGTCATCGTTCGTCTGAAGAAAGACGATCTGTGGTTCCAGAAGGCCTTGATTCTGTGTCCACTGCGGCGAATGCTGAGCCACCTGCACCTCGATTGCGTCGAAGTCGACACTCAATGACACGCAAATTCGTCACATTTTATTCGACGACAAAATACTACATTTGGATATATAACAACGCGTGTGTCCACATATGTCATTCGCGACGAGAAAAATGACAGACGCCGACCTCGGCGCTCAAACCGAAATCGCGATGCCCTACAAAACCGCTACGCCGCAGATTCTGCCGCCCATGTTGCGTCTGCACACGGCGGCCAATGCCTCCGCCTCCAGAGTAGTACAGTCGAGTACGCTCTCCCCCGCGGCCGTAGAAATCACAATCTCGAGGTCGAATGTCGTCAACAACCCGCTGGCGGCAATCAACTCGAACCAGTGTCTGTTCCAGAACAACTTCCAGAATCGGCCCGTGTCCGCGCCCCTCGAGCAGACGCCCGACTACCAACACGACGCGTTTTCAACGGTGCCGGACCTCAAGCAGCGCCTCTCCAACCTCGACAAGGAAATTCGTGTCGGTGAGGAGGCGCCCAGCGACTCCATCAAATCGGTCGTCCAGATGCACAACAGCATCCTCCAGAAGAACGATGCGACACTTCAGAAACTAAGGTCCAAGCACCGCGAAACAAAAGGCATGGTTGAAGAGCTGGCCGAGGCACACTTCACCACGAATTCTAAAACAAAGGAGTATCTGGAAATGGCCCAGACGATGATGGAATCACACAGCAGTGAGCTGCAGCAGCAGCAGAAGCAAATTAACACGATGCTCAACACCAAGAACTACAAGACAAACGATTCAACACACGAATACTTGCACCTATCGCAGAATGTGTTTGAGTCACACAACGAGGCCATCCGTGCACTACAGGAGCAGACTGCATTGCAGATGGAACAAATCGATGAGCTGCACGAGATGCTCGAGTCCAATGCTGGACGCAGGGTCGACAGCACCCACAGCAACACCCATGAATACCTCAAGATGTCGCAGAGCATGCTCGAGGGGCACAACGTGGCAATCGCGGACCTGCAGAGCAAAATGAAGCAGAATTTGAACCTCTCGCATCAGGTTTCGGAGCACAAGAGACACATTTCGGAACTCCAGGACACACACGACGAACTGCGCGAGACCATTCAGCTGCACGAGGACGAGTTCGACGCTCTGCATGAACTGCGCGCGTAGTCCGGCCTAAAATTTGATAATACTGACATTTATATATTTAAGAACATGCGTGCCTATGCATGGCCAGCGAATCGTCAGACAAGAAACTAGACAACCCCCAGTCCACTCCCGACATTTCCAATGTCCTCGCACACATCAAGGCCCTCGAACAGGCCAAGAGCGACCTCGAGCTCAGGCTCAAGGAGACCGAGCAGCGCGCGGAGCGCATGAGCGTCAAGACCCGCGAGAGCATGCAGAGTGCCATGGACACCCTCATGAAGAAATGGATGGACGCCGTCGATACCAAGGACGAGAACACAAAGGCCCAGTTCAAGACCGGGCTCGACAAGCTCGTCACAAACTCCGCCGAGGAAAACGGAGTCTGGCAGATGATGGTCGCTGCCTCTGCGCTCCACGACCGCCAAGAGCACAACCTCGAGAAGCTCCGTGTCGAGAACAACGAACTGCGCGGCAAAGTCGACACCATGTTCTCGTCCCCCGACTCGCGCGTCGTCGGTCAGAAGAGCAAAGCGACCGAAGACGTCGCACGCCCGGGCTTCGGCGTCCCGGACTGCTGGTCAGACTTTGAGAAGGCAATCCACTCAGAGTTCTGAGGGCGCCCCAGCGTCGGCGTGTTCTTCCAGCAGCTCCGCCACGCTGCTCCGCCACCCCGGATCCGCAAAAATGCAGCCGACAAACGCCCGGAAAACGCGCGCAAGCTTCCGCTCGGGCGGGCCGTGCATCGCGACCGCCCGACACCCCAGATGGTACATCAGCGCGGGCGCCTCCCGGATGATCACGCACTCGCCGTCCCCAAGGTCGGCCTCCCGCTGCCACGGAGGCAGCCCCTCCAGCCACAGCATGACACAGCCGCACGACCACACGTCGCTCAGGCACGTCGTCTCTCCGCGAACGGCCTCGGGCGCCATGTACGCCGGCGCTCCCAGTCGCGGAGACGCCGTGAAGTAGTCGACGAGCTTGCATGCTCTGGACCCCGTGCTCACAAGCACGTTGCTCGGATTGATGTCGCCGTGGATGCACCCGTACGAGTGCAGGTGGCACAGCCCATGCAGTATATGCCCCATCACGCACATGGCACGCACGTCCGACACCGCGCCGGCCTGTACTTCCGCGGCAAGCGTGCCCCCGCCGATGTATTCCAGCAGCATTTGACCCGTCGCCTCCTCGACGGCGTACACACTCGCAACGTGCGGGTGTCTCGTCATCGCAGAAACCATCATCCCGTGCCGCAAGCACGGCGTGGGGCGGTGCAGCGCGCGGACCGCGAAAACTTTCGCGCAACTCGTGCTCGTGCACGCGGAGCCGCACATTCTGCTAGCCGTGCTCTTTGATACACGGTACACCGTCGCCTCCGAGCCGCGGCCGATCGCACTTTTCCATTCCATCGACGGGCTTTTGGGCGCCAAATCCGTCCCGTCGGTGGAAATAAATAGGCTTTATTTTTTTCAAATAAAAAAATACCCTTTTTTACTGTGTCTGCACTTCGCTCTCTGGCACGTTCCCGTTGAATAAAGAATGTAGCACATCAATCGCACGTCTACATTTTCGGTAAGTAACTATCTTCAGACTACGCTGAAGTAAATCTTCATTCTCGACTAAAATGTGAAATGTATTACTTAAATGCCTCTGTCGATCACGACTGGAAACCGCAGCCCCCCGCATTTCAGAATACACCCGGGCTAATACACTGTCTACCATTCCGTATTCGCGATCTCCTATAACATACGACGGCACAGAAGTGTTACGCCGATTCCGAATCTTTTGGCGACAACATGGGCAACGTTGTAGTGGAACATAGTTTTCTTGAATTCGATCCCATCCTTTAAAATATGCTCTAGGACCGCAGATAGTGTCAATCATTCTTTCAAGTGCTCTATACTGCTCCCAGCTCTCGCGTGTTGACAACGGTCTGTCTTCATTTCCATAACGATTGACACTTGGATACCCATGTGGTTCTGGTTCATACGGTAAAGTACTAGCTCGCCGCGTGATTGGCACCACAACCGGACTATACCTTAAAGTACCAGCAGCAGGTGGAGACCGCCCCGCTTCCTGATCCTCCGACATTCGTGGCGGATTTACTGCGTATATACGAAGAACTCGTATTTACAGATAACAAGAGATTCCTTCATCTACCGTGTCTGAATGTCGCTCTCAGAAATTTCGCTCTCAGTCAGCCTGAATAAATTATATATCGCGCGAACAATATTTTGGACTCTAATAAATACTATACGTCTCAATCCGTTCTCCAAAACTGATTCGTTCTCGGTCAAAATGCGATATGCATTACCCAGATGCCTCTCAATGGTGCGTCCACCAGCCGCGTTCATTTCAGTAAACGCCCGGGATAATATACTGTCTACTATTATGTATTCGTGATCTGTCAAAACATACGACTTCTCCTGGGCGTTGCGCAGATTCCGAATCTTCTGGCCACAACATTTGCACTTACGTGCTGGGACTGGGTTTGTTTTAATTCGATCCCATCCTTTTGAAATCGCTCTGGGACCACAGACCCTCCCAAACATCAGTTTGAGTTCTTGGAAATCTTCACTGGCCATGCGCCCCACGCGACGCATCCCAGTGATGCTTGCGATCGCTGCGCTTGGATCCCACGGTCTGGCGTCTGCAATTTCATAATAAGCTGGTCCAGTCCTATCTGACTCGCTGTCTTCTGAATAATAAAGAGTACGGACACTATCTGGTGATCCGGCGCCTGCTTCCTGGTCGGCCATCCGTGCCTAATCTCATGCGTATATATGCTCATACAAAAAAAAATATTGTCGTCTTCTGATCACGTATCGAATAAATCCGTATGTCTCGAGATTTGAGCATTCAGAATCTGAAGGTGCTCGTCGACAAGTTGCACTGGAAAATTCAGTATCACGATAACGTCGTGGACGGTCAGTTCCAGTCGAGAGTTGTCATGACGCCCAAAGACATGGACACAATCACGCTGCAGTACTCTGACGCGAAAGACACCAAGCAAAAGGCTCGACAGGCAGCTGCCGACACCGGCCTCCTGTATTTTCAGCGACAGCCGCTGACCTTATTGTTGGGTACTAAATACCACGTCAACGATGTCAGGATGGACATCGAGGACATCGACCCACTAAAAAAATAGAACTTATACAGCACGTGTCCACGTCGGCCTGCGTCGACCCACATGAGCACCCTCTGGCAGGGAAAGTTCTTTCTACAAACTGGTCTCCCAGCGTCTCTCCCCCGTCCCCCGACCGTCGTGAACGACCCGCGATATCCACAGATATCAGACGTCGAACGGAGAAGGAAACAGCAAGAGAAAACTTACAAGAGGGCCGGATCGGCTCGAGGCAAGGACAAGGGCAAGCGCCGTGTGCGTGATCCCATCCTCTTCAACTTCTTCGAGTGCATAAAAAGGATCGAGGCGAAGGAGTGCGACTCGGGCACCGACCCCGCACAACTCCACGTCGAGTTCAAGGCACTCACGCCAAGCGAGCGCGCATACTGGGAGTTCATGCACGATTTATACAAGTTGTACAAGGAACAGCAGTGCACGCTCAGGGCGATCGAGGTCAATGCAACCCCCTACGCAAAGATGCAGAAAATATTGGCCTTGGAGTTCTACCATCTCACAGAAGAGAAACAGGCACAGCTCGTTCGAGATGGACTCGCCGTGCGATGGCGCGACGAGAATATCGCCTTTGCGCAGCAGAGTTGTGAACAGGACGACCGCAATCTGATAACCGACATCCGAAAAGACGTTGCAAATATCATCGTGAGGATAGACGAGGCGATGAAGCAGAACAGTGCACGACGACGACGACGAGACAAACCGCACGAGACTGCACCAGGCGACCAGGATATGAATAGCCAAGACGAGCAGGAAAATAACGGCGCAAAACATTCAGCTGATATATAGGCAGCGCAAGGCGCAACATGTGTCAGCGCGTTCCTTTTGTGATTTCGTGAACGTGGTGCTTCTTCTCAACGGCACGTACGACATTGTCTGTGCCGTCTGTATTCTCTGGCTGCCTGCCTCACGACTCGGCCGGCTGCACCTTAGCGTATTCAAAAGCACACCTTCCGCTCTCTCGCATCGCATCTTCGCGTATTGGGTGTTGACGTACGGACTCGACCGCCTCGTCGCCGGCGCGTGTGCGTCACGCGGCACACATGCGGTCGCGGTGCTGTCGTATCTCATGGAGAGTGCGACGTACTACAACGAGGCGTCACACGCGAGCGTCAACGCCGACAAGGCGAGGTTCGTGTACCTCGTCTGTCTATTTCTGGCTTCCCTCGTCGCCCTCGGCATGGCGGTCGCGTGACCGATTTTTTCGGCGCTAAAATACACCAGAAAAAAATCTTTTGCTACGTCACCCAGCCGGGCATGTGACACACGCTGCAACAATGTTCCCCGCGGGTCTCCTCACATCCGACCCGTTCATCTCGCACATCCGCGACCGTATCGATAAATGCGCCGAAATGGCAAACCTCACGTACAATGCGCTTGAGTTCGTCGAAACGTGCGCGTACGCGACTCTGCTGCAGTGGGACGACGGCTTCGAAGAAGGTGACTGCGGTCCGTACATGCACAGCATTGAACGGATCAGCATCGCCCTCCGTGAAATCGACTGCTGCATGCCACCGCTGCACGTCACTCCATACGAAAGTGAGGCGTCCAATAACACAGACCTCAGTCGCAAACTGAAGGCCCTTTGCGACTCGGTGCGAGGCGTCGTGCCTGCCCTCCTGTCCCTGCGGATCCCTGCCATCGACAAGGTGCTCTCCTCCGAATACGACAAACTCGACAGGAAAATCGCGGAGCTCATGGTCTTGCAACACAAGGTCTTGATTATTGTGCCGATGGTTCGCAGAAACTTTCTCAAGTCCCCGCACTACATTGTACCCATCAACGAATTGGTCACCGATATAGACTTGAGGGAGTTGATATTCATCATAGGTGCGTATGAGAATCGTCTCCTGCGCTTCCGCGTCCACCATTACGCGGTGCACGACGAAGACGACATTTACTTGCCTTTGTAATAAATCACAGACCGACTTCATACCCATGTATATTTACGACTCGCACAAAACATGCATGACGATGCCCTTTGAAAAGTCGGATGTTGTGAAAGAAGTGGGCAAACATGGACCAGGTATCCTTCTGGCATTGACATCAAAGACGGCTCGACGAGCTCTCCACGAAATGCGCTCCGAGGCCCCGTTCGTCGTGTCCCGTGACTTCGTCGCATCTGACGCACTCAACGACAGACGCGTCGAACGACGCAACACCGTTCTGTCGGCACTGCAGGTCACGGCGACGCAGCACAGCCTCACCTCAATTGTCATGCCCCACGTGCACCTTCCAACATTCACCCTGCGCATCGCACGCGTGATCAACCGCTGTCCGCTTCTCAACAAGCTCGACCTCATGTCCTGTGGCATACAGGACTGGCAGTACATCGCGCCGGCCTTGCGAAACTGTCCGCTTCTCGCGCATCTCAACTTATCCGAAAACTATATTGGAAATCCACAGAACATGCAGGAGCTGGTCGACTCGCTCGTCTTGTGTCCGGCGCTCTCGCACCTTGACATGCACGAGTGCAACCTCACGAACTGCATCGACACACTGACACCGGTACTGCCGCAGCTCCCGGCCCTGCGACACCTGAACCTGAGCAACAACGCGCTGTACGCAGCGGGGATCCTCAGGTTATCCAGGGTTCTAGAAACCTGCCTCGCGCTACGCAGCCTGGTCTTAACACACTCCAACATCGACTCGATTCTAGCACAGTCCCTTGGCCACAGACTCCGGAACTTCCCGGCGCTTTGTAAACTCGATCTTTCGTCGAACCGTATCGGCAGGGCCGGATTCGTCAACCTTACCAAGGGCAACAGAATAGTCCGGCTGACCCATCTCAATCTCTCACATAACATGATCGACGCCGCAAACGACGAGGGCACGGTCTTGCACTTTCAGGCCGCCTTGCGTTCCAGTCGACTCACCCACCTCGTCCTCAAAAACAATCGGCTCGGAAACCGCATCATGCAGGCGATCGTTGCCGAGCTCCCCGGGTGTGCGACTCTCGTCCTCCTCGATCTCGACGGCTGCTTCATATCCGACGCGGGGGTGCAGGACCTCGCGCAGGCGATACCGCAGTGTCGCTCGCTCTCAGTCCTCAGACTCCAGGACAACCTCATCACACATACCCCAATAACACAGATCACGGATGCCTGGGTCGCGAAACACAACAGCACAGAAGGCCTATTCTTGGACACTGCATACGATAATGACGCGACGTGATTCATTAAACACACGCGACGTGATTCATTAAACACACAAAATACACACGCCGACTCTAGCTTACTGACTTTTGTCTCGCGCAGATCGGCACCACCAAGGGCACCGGCGGGGACATCCTGATTTTGGAGGAAGCCGCCTACTGCGACGAGGGCTTCTTCTACGAGACCGTCGCGCCCATCCTCTCCGTCGGCTCCGCGTCCCTCGTCGCGATCTCCACGCTCACCTCCGAAATCAACTTCTACACGCGCCTCATCAAGATGAACGACCCGTGCACCGGCCGCCCCATCTTCACCACGCGCTGCATCGAGCTCTGCTGCGCAAAGTGCAAGGAGGACGGCAAGTCCCACGAGTGCGTGCACATGCTCCACCTCGTCCCCCGCTGGCAGAGCGCCGAGAAGCACCGCAAGCTCAAGATCATGATGCAAGACCGCCCGGACCTCATCCGCAGTGAGCTCGCCGGCCTCGCCTTCTCCAGCCTCCAGCAGGTCTTCCGCCAGCAGGACATCGACTTCATGTTCGCCACGACCGCCCTCCCCTTCGTCCAGGACCAGGACATCTTCATGGTCATCGACCCGGCCGCAGGCGGACCAAGCTCCGACTACGCCGTGCTCACCTTCACCCGCCAGCGCGGCGTCGTCACGGTACGTCACGCGATGCTGTATATGTCGTAGCACTCCTGCACAAACTCGCTCATGCTCTGCGAGCTGCAGAAGAACTTGGTCACGAGATCCTGCCGCAAATCTTGCATGAAGCGCGTGATCTTCAAATTGTTCGTCGGCACGTCCAGGTCGAACACCGTCTGCTTCAGGCCCTGGTCGATGTTCAGCAGCAGGAAAAAAATGCCTAGTAGCTCACACTGCGTCGCATTTTGCAGGCTCCGCTGCAGCCCCTGTATCTCCGCTGTCACCACGCCGTCGAGAAGCTCCACCCGCAGCGAGTCGATCCCCTTCTCGATCAGTGTCCGCAGATACTCCTCGTTCACCTTGCTCTGTATCTTGCCTATGAAATCATGTGTGCCCTGACATTCCTCTTGCTCTCTCTTTCGGCAGGTCATCGGCATCGACACCCTCGCCGAGTGTAAAGGTAAGATTGTTTCTTGCTTGCTTGTTTACTTGTCCGTTCTGACGTGTCGGATCACAGAGCCCTCCAAGCAGTTCGCGCTCGTCGAGCGGCACATAGCGCGCCTGCGCACGGTCTCGGCATTCCGCATGTCCATCGTCATCGTCATGTGCGAGCGCAACCTCGGCTTCGAGTCCGAGCACCACGAGCGCGCGCTGCGCCACATCCCGTACACGCGCCACCGCGTCGACCACGCCGCCAAGCGCTTCGGCGTGCTCACCACAGAAGACATCAAGCACGCCATGTGCACGCTCACCAACAACCTGCTCCGCGACCAGCGCATCAACATACTCAAGCCCCTCTTCTCAGAGGACCCCGTCTCGAACGCCAAGCGCCTGTCCGAGCAGCTCACCATATACTCGCTGCAGTTCAAGGAGGCACACAACGTCTTCAACAAGACCAGGGCCTCACTCAGCGGCAAGGTCGGCGGCATGAAGGACGACATCGTCATCGCCTTGCAGCTCGGCCTCTACTACACAAACGACACTAGCATGTACCGCTAGACTTCTGCTTCTTCGCCTCCCGCGCATCCTGTCGGAGCTTGCTCTGCTGCCGCGCCGCTGCGCTGCGCTCGAGGCTCACCACACCCTCTTTCTGTTTGTGTACCGGCGTTTTTTTGTCCATGCAGCGCGACGTCCAGAACTCGCACGTACTCTCGTCCATGCATGCGACTCTGCCCACACACTACGTGCCGGGAATCTTTTTTTTATTTTCAGTACAACTAAATCGACTCCAGCAACTCGCGCATGCACAGCGCGTCTGCGTCTGCGGATACGGCGCACCACCTCCCACCCCAAGACCCTGCATCGACTGGCGCAGTCAATTTACGCATGCACTCCAGTTTTTCCGCCCGATAAGACCTGAAAAGGGCCTTTACCTCTGTATTGTTGTGGGCCGTAAGATCAACCAGGGCTCTCTTCACCTGCTGCAGAGTCAGCTTCCATTGGTCGTGCCAGGGCGTGCTCAGTGTCCTCGGTCGTACCCAATCATACGGGTAGAATGATTCGCTGCCAGCGGGCTCCAAGATGAAACTCATGTTCAGCAGGTTCAGGAACTGGCGCACAGCACCGCAGCACGCGTTGACGTGCGTCGCCTGAGGCGCAAGTTGTAGAGTTCTGATGTTCAGAATGCACTTGTCAACGTTCGTCTTGAAAACAGGCCCCCACCTGCATACTTTGAAAGAGGCGTTGTATGCCTTTGCCCCAGCGTGTAAAAAGCCCCGATGCGCCCTCTCCACCGAGTGCTTCTCCTGCGTTTGTCTGCGCACGACCCGCGCGTGTGCCTCGGCGGGGTCCTGCCAGTCCCCTTCGAGCCCCCCAGACCCGAAAAGTGTGTGTGGGTACTCTTGTCGTGTTTCGGTGTACCTCAAGTACTGCTGATTGAAGCGGTCCGCGCTGTGTCGGAGCTCCTCTTCCCAAGCACCCTGCAGAAAATTACTAGGCCCCACAAATGACACCACGTCGACGCACGTCTGTAGTCCGTCCAGTTCCTCTTGTATTTCGGCCACACACACATCTGCCACCTCCTAAATACAGAACGCCCTAAACGCTGCTCGCACACGCGTATGTCACGAGCGGCATCAGGCTCACGATCGAGTGGTTCCGGTTGAACCCCAGCTTCTCGCACACGCGCATGAAGACCTCGTCGGGGAACAGCGTCGTCACCTCGCACCGCTCTTTCTCCTTGTCGTCCTGCTCCCGCTGCGTGCACACCACCATCCCCCGCGCCGGAAACTTCTCGTGGTAGCGCACAGTGCTCGTCGGAAAGCACTCACACGACCCGTGGAAGTCGAACATCGTCCCGTACGTGTTGTTGTCCGCGTGGTCCGGCGGCCCGCAGAACAGCCAGAACCCCTCGCGCTCGTGCATCTCAAACAGCACGCCGTTGATCGACTTGTGCAGGAAACACCCGCCGTCCACAAGATGCACCACGTCGTCCTCGTGCGACAGGTCCATGTCGTGGATCAGGCTCACCGTCGTCGGCAGCGCGCTGCGCTTCTTCCCGCTCGGGTCCTCCGTGTCCAGCACGCACCGCACGTGCAGCCCCAGCGCCGCCGCCACTCGCGCCGCCACTCGGTTGTGATTCCGCACCGTCGCCGCGCGCAGCCACTGCGTCTCCTCGGCCTCGAGCAGCTGCCGGCACGTGATCGTCTCCGCGTCCTGCCACAGCCGGTGGAACTCCTCGTCCGCGTACGACAGCGACCCCGCCACCACAATGAACAGCTTGTGCTCGATGCTGTCCTTCGTGAGCGGCCGCACGAACGCGTGGTACACCCCGATCTTGCGCGGCAGTTGATCACTCCACTCGCGTTGGTCGCATGTGTTGTATGCCGCGTAGCAGATCTCGTTCGTTTGCGCCTCGTCCTCGTCGGCTATGCACGAAAACCCGGGCACCCCCGAGTTGTTGCCCCTCAGCTCCTGCACCAGGCCGTCGAGGTGTCCTTGCTGCTCCTTCCTCGAGCACAGAATGCGCAGCACGTCTTCGTTGAAGCCGTCGTTCACCTCGGACTGCACCTCGTACATCACAATGCAGTTGAACATCTTGCTCGGGATCGGCAGAAGACTCGCCTTCTCCGACGCCGGACACGTGAAATGGTACCCGGCCAGCTCGATGTTCTCGTTCATGTGGTGGTTCGGAAGCAGCGACAGCGTCGTGTGCTGCGACACCTGCAGCGCAGCGTGGCACGCCCCGCGCTCCTGCTCCGTCAGCGCAAAGCTCGCGTGCGTGACATTGCACCTCGACTCCATGTGGTACACCACACGCTCGTAAATAGGACTCATCCCCTCCATTTCACATCAACACTCACAGCCCATCCAGCAGCTCGCGCATCTCCTGCGTCTGTGTGCCCGTCGCCCACGACGGCCGCCAGCCCTGCGCCGCCGGCGCGACAGGCGCTACGTAAGGCGGATTCGGTCGATCCACGGTCAGTTTCCATAGCTCGTACACGTCCACAAAATCCTGCGCATCTGGCACATAATCGAGCTTGAGGCACCCCCTCAGTCTACGCAATGCTTTGGCCACTACCTCACTCTGAAGGTACGGCTGCGTCATGTTTCTTTCGTATATACTAACCTCTCCATACACACATTCTACGTACTGCATATACGTTCGATACAACTGTCCTTCCTTCTTCAGCCACGCCGCTCGTGGTTCATAAATGTGTCCGCATATTGTCCTGTAGAGGTCTTTCAATTTAAACGAGACTCCGTCGAACCCCGAACTCCAAATTTCACCCAGGACCTGCATCCTGAGACCCTCTTTCTCAACGGTATTGATTATTATCGCAAATTCGTGCAGCAGCGCAACGTCCTCTCGATTCACTAATTGCGTCCGACTCGCAGAACCGTGATACTGTTGGTCATGCATTGCTTGCTGTATGTCTACTACGGTCTTCGACGTGAAGCTCAGTAGATTATCCACGTCTACGTCCTCCCCTTTCGTGAGCAGTGAGTCCCAGTATAACTTCAAAGCGCGTAACTGAAACCACAAGGTGTCTGTGTACGGGATGGTTGTGTACGAGTTGCTTTCCCTGCGGTGGAGGTCCATCTTGTGCACCTCCCGCTCGTAATCGGCGTGCTCCTGTAGGTGGTCAAAATGCGAGCCGCTCGACTCCAGAAATTTGTCCCGCAGCACAGCTCGGAAAAGGCCGTCGAACTTCCCCAGCTCCCACAGCAGTTTTTGCGACGGCCTGTATACAATCTCTGCTTCCCGGACATGCACGCCGTGCTTCATGACAACAACCTCGGGACGCCTCACGGCACTTCTAAACGTTCGTTTATTATTGAATATCGCCCGATACTGATCCTCTGGTTCATCTTGATACCACATGGCTAAATCATGGATTCTGTTACCCAGTTGTTGACACTGAACTGACCTCTGCCAAATGTGCGCCCTGAAAAGTACTGATTGTGGCTTTGCATAGAAGCGTTGATCGCGCTCATATGCCTGATTTGCATACTCTTTGTGCCACGGCATGCACTCACACCCCGCTACGTAAATACCATCTCCCTCATTTTCAGTATCTCAACAAACTGCGACTATGCAGCGGTACAGCTCGCGACACACACCTACAAAGTACAGGTCGACGTGCGCATCGACGGGCATGTCGTCGCACGTCACGAAGAAAAAGACCGTGCCGTTCGAGTACACGTGCACGAGCACGACCGTCTCCCCACGCGTCAGCCGCACCGGCTTCATGTACACGTTCTCGTCAGACACAGACACCGTCTGCGCACTCCACCCCGCCGCGCTGCACAGCGCATGCTCGATCTGCCGCCCCGACATCACCACCGCATGCGGCAGCACGCTCACCGCAACCACCATGTGCAGCACAATTTCCAGCACAGCGCCTTCGCGGAACAGCAGCGTCACCGCGTCCAGGATGTCCCCGCAGCGCCGCGCCGCCCGGAACAGCGTCGTGTGCCCCTTCATCGACGTCATGAAGTTGCCGTACACGGTGCCCACCCCGCGACGCGTGCCGAACCCGTCCTGCGTGTCCACCGCCCCGCCCACACACCCAGGGTTGTACACATGTGCGCCAGTCATGCCGTGCGTGATCTTCCCGCACATGTTGATGATGCTCACGTCCCCGGGCTTCAGCCCCGCCGTCCCGGACTGCGCCGACGCTGCCGGCTTCTGCATGACCACAACGGCCGTCGGCGCCTCCACGAAAAGCTGCTCAAACGCCTGCACCGCCTGCTGCACGCACCCGAGACACTCGGCCAGAGAGCCCACGCGAAAGTCGCGGCAGATCGAGATGTCCCCCCGGCGCAGCACCACACGCACATGCTCGTGCGTGCCCTCGTCTGACACCGACATCCCAAACACGCTCAAATTTACGCGAAACTATTTGAAGCTTTATTTTTCGAATATTAAATCGACTGAATCGAAACATAACTTCATGGAGGCTGACACGGCCTCGAGCTACCCCGACTGGGTCCCGTTCGACGCCGCAAACGAGCGCTTCGTGCGAACTCCAGCGCACTCGCGCCTGCCGCCGCCGGTCATTCTCGCCAACAGCACGATCGTGTTCCCTCGCCCTAGCCCATTTTGTGTGCCAGCACCTGCTGTGGCGTCATGTCCTCCGTGTCCCCGTCCGTGTATTCCACAAGATACTTCACACTCGAAGTGACACCGGGCAGGATCTTGTACACCGACTTGCGCTTGTTCACGAAGGACACACTGACGACCTCGCCCTGGTACCACCTCGTCGTCGGCTTGCCACGCTTCTGCTCGACCAGAAACTTCTTCCACACAATCGTGCCGAGCAGCTGCATGGCCTCGTCGCTCTTCGCGAGCTTCGGTTTTTTGGGCGTCTTCGTCTCCATGTCCTTAAAACGCCGAAGACACGCGTCCAGCTTGCGCTGCTCCCGATCCGTCTGCAGCTCTCTCGTCGCCGCCGCTGCCAGCATGTCCAAAGCATCCCGTGGCATCACGTTGTCAGCTCGCAACACAAACGTCTTCAATTTAAAAACATCTTTTAACCAAAAAAAACACGTCATTTTTTTTCTTTAATCTTTTTCTTTTGAAAATAAATCCACGAACATTTCCGTCTACAGCCGCCCTCGCAAGCACATCCAGCCTAGCATGCGTCGCCGCCGCCGCGTCACCGAGAAACTGACACACACCCCGTGCTCGACCACAGGCGCGATCGACCTCTACCACACACTGAACCGCGACGACTCGCGCACCAGCACCGCCATGGTGCACAACGTCGTCGGCACGTCCATGATCTTCTGCAGCTCCACCCCGCTCGACCTCAACCTCATACACAGCATCATGCCCAACAGCACGTTCGAAAAAAAAAAATTCGCCGCCGTCACCATACGCATGTCCGACCCCAACTCCACCGTCCTGCTCTTCGCCTCCGGCAAAATGGTCCTCACCGGATGCCGCGACTTCCTCACCTGCATCCTCGCCTGCCACTGCGTCATCGACGTCCTCCGCCGCCGCCTCCCGGGCTTCTTCCTCGAGGTCACCAACATCCAGATGCAGAACATCGTCGGCCACGTCGACATGCACCTCCACAACCAGACGCTCGACCTCGACCGCTTCTACCGCGAGCACAACATCGAGTGCACCTTCCAGCGCACCATGTTCCCCGGCCTCGTCTACCGCGCCGTCGACTCCCCCGTCGTCATGCTCATCTTCGCCTCCGGACGCGTCGTCATCACAGGAGCCAAGTCCACGGCCAGCGTCGACCGTGCGTGGGACGTCCTCGCTGCAAAACTCAAGACCTATATCACGCCTCTAGCTTGATCCGTAGAGTAGCTATAACTAAGATCGTCATAATGTACGTCGGGTATTCCCGCCCGTACACCGCTATCCGAATGGTATCTGTTTATGGTCAGTTTCTCAAAAAATGCATCCACATTCCGAGGGTTCTTGTACCATGCCATATTGTTCTTCTGTTCATATACAAGCTGTTTCAGCCGTGTGTACAGCTTGCATACCGGCACGTCCGCTGGTATACTCTCAATGAACGCCCTCGTCTGCGCTCCCCGCCTGTCGCCAAAGTTGCAAAATTCGACGCGCTTTTTGGCCTCTGCAGCGGCCAGCAGCTGTATGAAGGCCTTGAGACGATGGTTCCCGTTAAACGCCCCGCACCCCCAGTGTCCGGTCACGATGGGCCAGCTGGCATTTTCAGAGTAGTCGAATGCGCAGCGTGCCTTGTTGAGCTCGCGTTTGATGGCGTCCCATCCAAATTGTTCATGTGCAAGCTCCGGATAATAATATGTCGCGTCCATGACAAGCATGCTCCTCCCGTGCGCCGGTTCTTGTGCTTCGTGGGGGCCCGCATATTCAAATCGAGGTTCAGTCGGCCTGTCCTCGCGCCCATATCCGCGCGTGTCATTGAATTGTTTGTAACCCGTGATTTGAATAGACTCGTTGTCATCTAATCTGTCTGTAAAAAGTAGAGAAACAAGCAGCTCGGGACATTGCATAAATCGTATTTCTTCTTGAACACAGCCCGCATCCGTCACTCCTCCGCCAATATTTGCATTCGCAAAGTCTACTTCCCACGCCTGTCCGTGGAGTTTGTCACACACGTCTTCAATTTTCACGACCGCGCCGGTCGTCGCGTCCTTGTCGTGCCAAGTGCACCTTACTGTCCCCCCCGAATTTGACCACCACCCATCTGAAAAATGCTTAACGTGTCGCTTGAAGCGCACTACTCGCGTGCCCCCGCGGTCGGCTTCAGCCATGCGCAGGTAATTCAGTATGCATTTTGTCTTCTCGACGCCCCAACTCTCAGTCCCCGTCGAAGAAAATCGAAAGATTCTCGTCAATCCAATGTGTTCGTGTTCTTTCCCGGCCGAATACGGGAATAAATCGAATAATGCACACGACATCAGAGTCAGTACCTCATGCTGAGCTAAGGCCACTCCCGACGTCACTGTACTTTCACGTTGCCTTCTCAGACGTTCAATTCGCCTCGTGCCAAAAATAACATTTGCCCTTCTTGCTTCTACCATCGCAAGTCGCTGTACTAACGGCATGTAAGCATGTCTGACTGCCACGTCTGTTGTCGTCACCATCGCAACTCCTATGTTCACATTCGCCGCGATCCATAGCCGCATCGCGTCTTTTTTTTCCTCATCCGTCGATCCCTCCGCCCAGCTCGGCACTTTCGCTTGAAGAGCCGCCCACTGTTCAGGAGGACCGTCCCATGGAAGTCCAACATAGACTGCACCAGGCGCTGTATCATCTCGCGGCGGCGGTGTCTCACCTCCCGGCGTTGGCGGTGTCTCATCTCCCGGTCGCGGTGGCGGTGTATCAGGTCGCGCCGACGGTCGCGTCGCTTTCTCATAAAACAGCACATATGGGTCACTCCGCGCACCCGTGCACCGGACCGCGTCCTGCAGCGTGCAGGCTACCGCCGTGACATCGTTGTAATCCATCCACACACCCTCCGCCTTGACGCATGCTTTGTAGTGAACACCACCCACGTGGTGCACCGCGGCAATAAGATTGTAAGCGTGCTGAGCTGAGTCGACACCGGGCAGTTGTAGTGTCTCTGGAATTGTGAGGTTCGCAAGATTCGGGTTATGAATGGCCCTAGCCGTACCAAGACCCTTTGCGTTATCTGGGGGTATCCAATTAAGCTGAAAACATGCGAAGTCGTTGTACCTTTCGCTGGGTATCCTGTTGTGCTTGTATTGATTGACAATTTTATTTTCTACCGTTTCGCGCCCGTCTACTGCTGCTATGCCTTCAATGTCACATATACGACATGCTTCCGTGGATATATAACCCGGTTTGTCATCCGGTATGCTGACCTCGAAATTCAAAATCAGGTCTTGTAAATTTCTTGCAACTCCGTCTAAATTAGGTGGAATATTCAGAATCCTCCTGATTGGTACTGCAACCTCTCGCGTTCTATTTGTCGTCGCACAGTTTGCGCATGTCCATGTCGTTACATTTAAATATTGAAGCAGACCTTCTAGTGATTCACCAGTGTCATGAAGCGTTTCTCTGAATTCTGTAGATCGTTCACAAAGCTTTACCACTGCATCTCCCGCGTCATTGGCTGTTCTGTGGTTAAATATGTCGTTTGGGTCCTTTTCATCTATCCCGATAGCCCCATCTTTACGCACCCAAAGTAAGTCGTATACATGTTTCATTGATACAACCGCTGTAGTCTGTGCTGTACAGTACACGTCTGTCATTTCATACATGGCAACGAAAAAAATAAACTGGTTCCATGCGCCGCGGATTTTATCGTCCAATATCTTGATTTTGATTTTTTCTGAGTCCATTACTTTCAATACCGCAACTGTTCCCGGATTATCGAGGTCCATCTGACATATTGCGTTTACTTTCACTGGAGACACCAGAAGATCAAAATGGGTGGCATTGTGGAATAGATGGATCTCGGTCGCATCACGCGGAAACCCAAAGTCCGCGACATGAACCTCCTTCAAAATCCCACCCCCCGGATTGTACGTGCTGATGCACCGCTTAAGCATGCAACTCATGCCCATTTTCGCATACTCGTCGCCCCATTCTAGGTCTCGTGCCATTGTATTCAACCAAGCTTCATCCACTGCAATAAACGGATTCAGAGTATCCGCTGCCATTTCCGCTCGCAAATACGCGATGAGGTCTCGGCGCAGCTCGGCTTGTCTCGCTTTCACCTGTGCTTTGTTATAATCAGGATGCAGTGCCAATGCAACGGCGCTGAAAAAACAGTTACCATCATCGTCTACTGTGCGCAGGTAATTCGGGCCGACCATGGCATCCGCTTTCAGTTCCAATGCTTCGTTTTCGTGCATGCTACATGGACTTGCGTAATTCGATATTACATTCTGTATTTTTGGGATGTCGAGGCCCTCCATGACATTCTTACTGTGAACGTCGATGACATACAGTATCATCGTGTTGTACTCACGCAGCTTCTTCGGGAGTGCCCTATCTTTGAACTTTAGTTCACCCTTCAAGATGCGGCGGGTATGTTCCTTTATCTCCTGTTTCACTTTTGGGCTTTGTGAGTTCCAATAAACGCGGAGATTGTTTAGGTGAATATGCGCCATCCTCTGCACCGACCGCATGAACCGCGGTCCAATGTTGCTTCGCAGTAGTGCCTGAAACGCCGAGTTCAGAAAGCACGCATTCGAGCCGTTCTGAAACCCCCCATTTTTTGCGTTCAGCGTCATCGGCAGACCAGGAAAGTCGAAATCAGGCTCGTCCGACACAGGCGCTGGCGAACTCTCCATGCTCCCTCTCGTATCCCGCATCAGCAAATGCACGTGCTTGAAGTAAAAGACCGACGACACGCACATCGGGATGTGCATCCACACGCGTACAGGCACTTTGTCTCTGTTCATGTACCAGTTCTCCGGAAATCGACTATTCATCGCATTTGCGTGGGCCTTGCGAATCGCCAGGCCGCGATATGGCTTCAGCTTCCACGGCCGCCTCGTGGGAAACAGCACATCCGCGGCCCCGGATGTTTCGGCGAACGGTCCTGGTGTCTCCATTTTGCAGTTGGCTTCGTACCACAATGCGAGAACGGCTTCGTACGGTCTCGGCTTCGGCGCCGTGAGCTCCTGTCTATCGCTCGTTTCCTTTGCAATCGCAAGATCTCCGTCGACCTCCACGACCTCGTACTGTGGGAATAACGGTCGAAGATGGTATGGATATTTGTCCGTGCTCATTTCCAGTGCAGATGTACCCCCCCTGAGCAGCTGTCCCGGCGTTTTGCAGTCTTTGATTTTATTTTGGTATTCCTTCTTCCTTGACGCACCCTTTTGGAGATTGTATTCGTATTTGCAATGCACCCGTACCGCATGCATAATGCGATCGAACGCTGTATCTTCCTTCGCGTTGTCGGTGTCGTTCGTGTGCAGCGACAACCACACGGCATCGCCCACCGTAAAATTGCAGCTGTCCAGCTCCGCCCTGTTGTGTGTGTCCGCCGACCGGTGCATGACCGCCAGTATGTTTTCTTGAAATGGACGCTCGCCGTCTTCCATCACCTCGTTTGTATGCACACCAACACCTTTCAACGGACCGTACTCGACTAGATCCAGTTGCAACCGTTCGCACTGCGCATGCGTGATCATTGTCCTGTATATCGACAGTAACTCCGTTTCAGTGCGCAACATGGCCTCCCCGACCAGCACTGAACTGCTTGGAAACTGATATAGCATCCACACACACTGTGACAGCGTTAGTTTGCCCGGTGCATTGATTCTGTACGCCGCAAATAGCTCCTCCAATGATTTATTCGTCGTGTATTTCCTCAGATCCGCGCGCAGACTCTCCGTAATGGCGGTGTTGTCATCCTCAACATTCGGAATCAGCATACCACAATGCTCGACAAACAGCACGCCGATTCCTATCATATCTGCCAGCTTTTTTTCTTTTTGGGTTTCGTTGTCCCGTACAGACAGACACATGCGATGGACTTTACGTCCGTGAGGCAGGATTTTCACATGCACCGTTTTATTGCGTCTTTCGTGATCTAGCCAATTTTTACAATGCGTAAAGAAATCTTCCGCATCTCCCCTCACTTCCACCATATCGTCCGGTTCCTCTTCCAGTGCCTCTTCTGGTCCGTCCCCTCTGTCGTCTACTTCTACAACGCGCTCGAGCCCTCGAACCACTCCCTCTGCTGTGACCCTTGCTTCCCTGCGCTCTCTCGCGCGTCGCAGCCGGGCTGAAGTTTCCGCTGCTTTCGCTAATGCACGATCTGCATCCTTCCTATGTGATGGTGCACCGATCATAGTCCTTCCTGCCATCCTTGCCTCCGCTGCTGCCGCCATTGCCTCCGCTCTTGTCGCTCCTGCCTCTGCTACCTCTGATACCTCTGCTCTCGGTGCGAACCGCACTCCTGCCTCTCCAGCGGACCCCCTTTTTGCCGCCCTTCGCTTTATCCCTGCGGCTATCCTGAGTCGCGAATCAGCTGAAACTTCGGCTCGTCTTGGGCGTAGAAGGATTGTTTTTCCGGATGTCGTTGGTCTGGGCCCGACCTCAACAGCCACCGAGCGAGCACGCCGTGGAGCTGCCGGGGGGGAACTCGAAATACGAACTGGCTCGTCACGGGTGGTCTCCCGGGGTCTGCTCCTGCTCCTGCTCCTGCTCCTGCTGCTGCTGCTGCTCCTGCTGCTGCTACTCGCAACGAACATTGGCTCGACACTGGTATCTCCCCTTCTTCGAGCCACTCCCTCCAGCCCCCGCAGCCGCACCGGCGCCCGACGTCGAACGTGTACCGGACGCGGCGCCGGGTTTGGAAGGTATACCGGACGCGGCTCCCGAGGTGCATCTTCGCTTCCAGAGCTCCCTGTCACGGAACCACTAGACTCTACCTCTCCTTCACTTGGAGCCTCCAGGTCGATTCCGTCATCTGCATCACCTTCTTCACGAGACTCTTCTGCAGACGCGTACGCACTCCCCGAACTCTCACGGGACATGCTATAGAACAACAGCACCATATATACAAAAATCAAATATTTCTTCGCGTTTATTTATAAACGAAATGTCGAGTAAATCTCGATTGAATGTCGAGATTAAATGTCGATTATATCTGCGTCCGTCGCGTGCTTGTGTATATTCCACTTGCGCTCGATCGGTCGTACCGCGAAATCGTGCTTCGTCAGCACGTCACGCACCGCTGCTCGCAGCCAAAGCGGACTGCGCGACATGTTGAAGCTCTGGTCCAGAAAAATCGGGCCCATCTCCGTCGCGTGCTTCTCTCCCAGCCCGACGTCGTCCGCGTGCAGCACCGCACTGCACAGCTCCACAAACGCGTCCTCCAGCCGCAGCAGCCGCTTCTCCGACGTCGACAGGCGCGTGGTCATCGGGTGCCGGAACGCGGCACACGCCCCGGTCGGCCGGCCCTCCGAAGTGTATGTGCTCGTCGACACAAACGCCTGCGCCAGCCCAAATCCGAGCGCCACATACATGCACAACATCGAGGCCATCCTGTCCTCCGCACACGGCGCCCTATCGCCATAAATCTTTTTTTTTTGTAGACTCACTTCAACCCCAAGAAAAGACGCGCGAGATCTACCTGGCCGTACGCGCTTTGTGCCAGCATGCGCTCGCAGTCTCCGTGCAGAACGTTAATCGCATTTTTTTCCGCGTCCCCCATTTTCGGCGCCCGCAGCGGCAGCACGCCCTGCTTCACTCTTCCCGCGTTCGCAGCCGCGAGTTTCCTCGCAGCTTCTTCAAAGTCAAACAGCTGCTGCATGTACAGCATCTGCTCGTACAGCTCTCGCGACGTGTACTCCACGCGCATCTCCCCGGTGCACCCGCCCACCGTGCACTGAAGCCCGCACGCGGCGTCGCACACCACGTTCCGTGTGCGCTGCTGGCACATGTCCTCGCCGCACACAAGCCATCCGTCGGTGTAGCGCACAAGGCACTTTCGGAACAGCCGATCCAGCTGCACTCGCATCGCTGCAGGCCTGAACACCGCTCCATCCGTCGCGCGCATCCCGCTGCGCACCCCGGTCGCATCCACAACATACGCCCCCAAAAACTCGCGGCACACTCCGTCCGAGCACATGCCGTGCAACTTTTCGACCTTGTCGAACTTGCCCTCTGCAGCCGGCCCCTGGCACACCTTCGCCTTCAGCCCAAGACACTCACCGAGCTGTCCCGAGTCCGTCCCCTGCACCACCGCACAGATACGGCTGACCACCGCGTGCACCTGCGCCTGCATGTACCACTTCTTGTCCAGCGTCATGAGTCCACCCGACGTCTCCACCGTCCCGGGGTCCTCGGCCCGCTGCGCAAAGTTTTTCGCGCCCTCCTTCGCCGTGACCACGTACGCCACATGCTCCCCCGCCCGTACCGTCCGCCCCAGCGCTTGCAGCTTCAGCGCCACCTGCACGTGAGCCTGCACGTCCGCGTCTGCGTACTCCCCGGGACTCTTCCCCATGCACTTTGTGATCACAAACTCCGACACAGGCACCAGGTCCTTGTCCACGTCGCAACGCAGCTTGCGCAGCAACGCGTGGATGCGATCCACCACCTCGGACGCCGGCTTCCCAGACAGCACAAACTCCAAAACTTCGTCCGCCGTCCGCTTCGCCAGCACGCAGCAGTCCCGACGCACAGGGTCCAGCCCCTTGCACACCTTCTGCTTCGTCACGACCCCGTCACGCTCCGTCACTGCCAGCGCCGCGTACTTTTTCTTGCTCACCAGCAGCAGTGGGCAGTACACGCCCTCCAGACCCACTTCAAGCAGCTTCCACGTGCGGTTCAGTGTCCGTTGCACCTCGCGAGCCACACGCTTCGCATCCGCCACACTCTCGCACCCTGCCTTCACAAAGATCGAGTCCGTGTCCCCGTACACCACCTCCAGCCGGCACTTGTTCTGCGTCAGGTCCACGGCCTGCTGCAGGATCACCCGCCCCTGTGACGTCACCATCTCCGCCAGCGGCTCCGCGTAGAAGCGAGAATATCTGCACCCCAGACACCCGTACATCGAGTTCGCCATCACTTTCAGTGCCAGCTGCCGGATGTCGTACTGCCGCTTCCGGCCCTCTCCAGCTTCTTGCCGCATCAGCGCCTGCACTTGTCGCCTGCGCTCGACGAGCGTCTTCATCACGCTCGGCAGCACCCCGGCCTTGCTCTCTTTGCCAGGCATCTCGTACACCGGCTTCTCGCCCGCTGCAACACCCACCGCCGCCCGCACCGTCGTGAAGCAAATGTTGTACTCCTGAATGATGCTCGGATACAGCGACTTGAAGTCCAGCACTAGCACAGGCTCTGCATACAGCCCCCTCTTCGGCTCCAGCACAAGCCCCCCCGACAGCCCGCCTTTCTTCGTCTGCACCTCAGCCTCCTGCTCGCGCTGCCGCTTCCCGCTTCCAGCCACCTTCTCCGGCAGAATGTACTTCAGACGATGGAACTCGTGCAGCAGCAGGTACTCCACCCGCTCGGCGCGCGCCCCGAGAAGCGACCGGCTCCACAGATTCCCCGCCAAATTCGCCAGCTGCTTGCTCAGAGGCAGCACCGCCAGCTTCAGCATCAGCGCCACCGTGAGCCTCGCGTCTCGCTCGTTCAGCGTCAGCAGCGCCATCACGCCCCCCGACGCCCCAAAATACCTACGCACATCGCGCACGTGCACCTCCTCGCGCGTCTCCCCCAGCTGCGTCCTCGACAGTTCGCTCAAGCTATACGTCGTCTCCTTCAAGTGCTCCTTCGCTGCAACAAACGTGTCGCACACCAGCCGCCCAGGCGTCGTGCGCTGCCTGCCCACATTCGACTTCCGACGCAGCCGTCCCAGCTTCGACCGCCCCTCGATCTTCAGCGCTTGCATCCGGCTCAGCAGCACGTCCAAATCGCCAGCAACACAGTTGTGTCCCACAAGCACGTCGGGGTCAGCGGCCTGCACTTTCGCAGCAAACCACGACAGCAGCGCTCGTTCGCTCGCGTGCATGCTGCGAGGCGTCGTCTCGTGCTCCACATTCCAGCCTTCAACAGCCCCACGCAGCTCGCCAGGCCACTCCTCTGCGTCCGGTCTGCACACCCCCGTGAAGCCACTGTATCCGCCCTCTGCATGATCCCGGCCGTCGACATGCACCGAATCGTGACACAGCGCTGAGACCACCACAACCTCGCTCACGTGCTCGTTCGCGATCGTCTGTAGATGCAGACTCATCATCGACACAGCCGGCGCCTCTCGCGCGTTCACCTCAACGCGCACGCTCTTCGGGCCCACCACCTTCACCTCGTACTTGCACCAGCTCGTCTGTGCACTCACCGTCGCAGCCCCATGCACACGCACCCAGCACGGCCCCATCAGTCCCCGCTTCAGCAGGAACCCCTCCAGCAGCGACTGCGAGCCGCCCAGCACACGCGAAAACGAGCGCCCGCCCACGTTCGACGGAAACCCCGCGTACTGCGCTGCGTAAACGCACTTCACATACTCGCCCTCCTCCGGAATGCCCGTCTCCAAAAAATGGTACATGTACGAGCGCCGCACGACCTTGCACTTATGTCCAAGAATGCCCCGACCGCCCGCCGCGTGCCCAAACTCAGGCAACACGTGCGCCTGCACGTCAACACGCTCCCCCGTCTCCACGCCCCCACTGTCCAGCAGCCTCTCGCGCGGCAGCACAAACACCTGCCGCTGCACGTTGTCGACCTGCACGCAACACGACGAAAATACGCCCTCGCCACTCTGCACTTTCCCGAACAAATAGATCCGCCCAGGCGTGCTACAATCTTCGTGCGCGTCTATCCAGAACATCTGCATCGACCCGTCAGCCTCCACCATGCTCATTCCTTTCGAAAACCTTTGTCCCTTCAGTTTTTTTGAGACTTTTTAAATCGTTTTTTTATTCATTTTAACTTTCTTTTTAGTTCATTTTATCTCTTCTCAATTTCGCCCAACAGAAACCACAAAATGCAGCATGAGACACACGTCCCGGTAAACCACCACAACGCCGTCATGCGTTTCGTGGCGTCCTTGCGGCAGATACTCCCGCACATCCACATCGAGTTCGTCACGTTCCTCAAAGAAATGAACGAAAACGTAAAGCTCGGCATCCAGCCCCGTCCCACCAATTTCGAGACCCACGTCCGCGTCATAAAGTGGTTTGTGGCGAAGCGAGCTCTCGACCCCAAACACGGCCAACACTACCACACGCTCGTCATCTCGTACATCGAGACCATAGCCGTGCACGACTCGCACACCAACGCCTCCGTCGACTTGCTCTTATACGCAGGCTACCTCCTCTTGTCTTAATTTTTCGCATCTCTGACTATTTACACCGTGTGTGCCACACTGCAAGGCAGCCCCAGCATGCACGAATACACCAGCCTAGACCAGTTCTTCAGCGACTTCAAGCTCCCGCATCGCATGTCCCTGCTCTGCGAAAAACTCGGCATCGAAAGCGTCGATGATCTGCGCGACGTCAAACCCTACGACCTACACGACCCCTCTTACAAATCATGGGCCCAGATCAACCTCACCGTCGTCGAACGCAATCGCTTCTCTCGCGCCGTCCAATTCGTCGACAATATCACCTGGCGAGACGAGCTGCCCCCAACCGGACAGACCTCGCCGACCAACGTAGACGGAGACGATATACTAGAGACTCGCGTGATATAATACCAGCAAAAATAAAACAATTGAATCTTTTTGAGTGTGTCGGAATTCTGAAATGATGTTATATAAGACTATTGTATATCTAGAATGTCATATGATGGAAAAGAAAGGATGCCGAGGGGCACAATTAAATTTTTAGAATTGGAGCCAGACGACGCGAAGATTGCAAAAAAGAGAGCAGAACGGGAAATGGATGATGTAAGACATAAATTTATAATCCGACGTTGGACCACCCAAACACTAGCAATACTGAAACCATGTGTACAAGGCAATATGTCGTTAATTGACATACAGCGCGAGTTGCTGCGTAAATGTTACGAACAAATTCCAGAATTACAAAATTTTTTGAGGTTTGATAACCAAACTGGTCAATACAAAAGCTCTGGCGAATTTAATTGTCATCTGGACGGCTATGCACTATGCCATATGAATTGCGTGGTTTCACCTAAGTCTCGCGAGGATTCAGATGAATCAATAGCTGTGACTGTCACATGGAATCGCGGAATGAAAAACAGTCGTGTTGAGAATTGGACACTCAACATATTTACATACAAAAACAGATTGATGGCAAAGGTAAACGAGAAAAGCGACAAAAGACCACTTTCCCTCGTTTTCGTTTCACATGACATCCACGACACATTTTCTACTTCGGCTGCTCAATGTCGCGATGTCACTCTCGTGTCCATGCGTGCGTGCTTGCACGCCTTAACCGCATAATCCGCTCCTCGCCATCTCCGCTCTTCGCAACTCGACCAGCTCCAGCGCCTCCTCAATCTCCGCCGTCAAATCGATCTCCCACCGCATCGTCCACAGCACGCGGTTCTCCGCATGCCGCAGCGCGTCCTTCACCTCCTTCACCCGTTCCGCGTCCATGCCTTCGTGTGTCCCGTACACGCCCTGGCACACCAACATCGACAGACACACCAGGTGCTCCAAAGTCGGCGCCACCCGCGACCGCCCAGACAGCTTGCAGGCCATCAGCAGACACGCCAGTGGCAGCAGCACGAACCCCTGCGCCGACGGCTGCGTCGCCCGGAACACCCCAATCTCGCTCGCACTCTTCGCGTACCTCGCCTCGCACTCCAGAAAGCCGTTCCATAGCAGCATCGCGTGCACGCGTATCGTCTTCGACGTATCCGGGAACATCGTCACGTACCGCGCGGCAAAGTCAATCACAAGACAGCCCTCCTGGCTCACCTGCGACGCCCCCAGCACTTTCGCAATCGTCTGCCCGTTCACGCGCATCCACTTGCCCGCCCACTCCTCTGCACTCACAGCCCCGGCTGTCACCCACTCCACTTGCAACTCTGTCCTCGCAGCCGTGCCCGCGCCGACGCACTCTAAAATCCCCTCCAGCGCCGCTGCCTTCCTGTGAGCGCTCGTGGCCTCGTACGCCACCAGCCGCAACACGAACTCGTCCCCGAGCACGTCGCATGCTGCCATCTCCAACAAATTCTTTTTTTGATATTTTTCGGGGTTTTATTTATTGAGCTAAATTGGGAACACTTTTTTTCAACCCCAAAAAAATAAACCACAATAAAAAGACTCCTCGCAAATCGCTCGGAAAGCATCCATGCCCCTCCGCCTCAGGTTCCTCACGCTCTCCAGTCTGCCCATGCCCCTCCTCTCCGGCCCCGACCTGCACTGCCAGGCCGTCGCCCACGCCGCGATCTCCACCGCCTGCCTCGCCTCCGCTCTCCGCAGGCGCTTCCTCGCCTCGCTCTCCACCGCCTCTCGCAGTTCCAGCCTCCACAGCGTTCGCGTGCGTGCCCTCATCCTGCGCACAGCCCGCTGTCGCCTCCGCGTCTGTCTCCGCCTCTGGCGCCTCGAAATCGAGGACGTCGAATCGCTCCTCGCAAACATGGCCACGCTCCAAACCGCATACTCCGAGCACCAGAACAAGATGGCCGTCAGGGTCTTTCGTCTCCAGCAGTGGACCAAGTCCGCCCTCGTCGACATCTACGCAGGTCTCGACCAGAGCGAAAAATGGACCGACGAATTCAACGCCAAAACCGATAGCGTCCTCGCCGAAATCATCAGGAAAAAGGAGTGGGGACAGCACCGCATCATCGAAAAGCTCGCCCTCTCCCTCCGTGAATCCGAAAACGACAAGCAGGTCAAAATGGACAAGTTCGGCGCCGCCATCCGCACGCTGCAGACCGAGAAAAGGGAGATGCGCGCAGCAATGAACGAGACCAAGGGAAACGCCAAGTCCCTCGAGAACGAGAAGCTCCAGCTCAAGCAGGCCAACGTCCTCCTCGCCGCCAAATCCAAGCAGCAAATCGGACTCACTAAGTCCCTCGAGATTCAGAACCTCCAGCTCAAGCAGGCCCACGACCTCCTCGCCGACAAATTGAAGCTCGCAAATTCTGAGAATCATGCCATCCACTTCTCCCTCGAGTGCGTCGTCTGCATGGAGCGCGCCGCCACAACCATCTTCACTCCATGCGGCCACCGCCTCTGCGTCTTGTGCTCCGACAAGTTCACAACCTGTCCCCACTGCCGCGCTCAGATCCAGGCAAAGTTTCCCACAAAGTCCAAGGTCGTCCCATATCAGCCCTCGGCGGTGGCGGTGGGTCGTAAGCACCAGATCTTCTAGTCTCGTCCTCCTCGTCGCTCAGCAGCAGCGCCGGCGCACGCGGCCCGTTCAGCAGCTCTCGCATTTCCGACAGTGAAACTGTGTTGGCATATTCTTCTTTATTTGGAAAATGAAGTTTTTTTGCATTAAACCTGTTTGTTTCCTCTCTGTATTCTTTTTGATCATTTGCCTTCTCCTGTTGTTCCCTTTCCTTCTGTCCTCTCCTCCGTCGCCCTTTCTCAGTGAACACGTCCAGATTGTCCGGACGAATCGCATCATAGGCTTTATTATCTGAATCCTTATCTGCTCTTTCTAGTGCAGTTAATGCGTTCTTTTCGTCTTGTATCCTCTTCCTTTCTGCCTGTAATATGGCAGCTGTTTCATCATCCTTCGCCTTTTGTATTTTATATCTCTCTCTCTCTGTTATCGTATATGCCACTTCTTTTCGCTCTTCTGACGTGCTTCGCGTTCTCGGCATAGTCCTCTTATACCCACCGTGTTATATACTAAACTTATACAACAAACATGCCATCACACCTCCACCACCGCCTCGTCCGTCTTCTCGCTACAATTGCGGCACCCGAACGCCCCACCCGTCACGTTCGCCAGGTCCGCAAACTCCCGCTGCAGCCGCCACAAATGCGGCACCCGCCTCCCCACCACGTTCGGCAGCTTCTTCCGCCGCATCTGCATGTGCACACTCTCCACGTCGTACGTCGCGTTCCACCTCGGCAGCGCCGGCGCGTGCACCGTGCACACGCTGTCCCGCACCGCCACGTTCTTCTCGCCCACCGACACCCCAATGTGCGCAATGATCATCCGCGAGATGATCTGCGCGTACCACGGCACCTCGATCCGCACCTCCGTCGACGATTTCAGCCCCGCCTCCGTCATCTCGTGCACGCTGTCGAGCAGCAC
>Ga0209107_10000048_pt1 | contig 71621 bp, 72 predicted proteins | sample LakErihyJuly2011_2_FD_187460 | JGI IMG/M metagenome (GOLD analysis project Ga0209107, IMG submission 187460) | Freshwater microbial communities from dead zone in Lake Erie, Canada - CCB hypolimnion July 2011 (SPAdes) (version 2) | ecosystem: Environmental > Aquatic > Freshwater > Lentic >...
GTATAAGCATTATGGCAAAACGGTAGAAATTATGATTAGTCGTGCTAAAGAGATGGCCGACCCAGAACGTAAGCAACAATTGGTAGAGGCTATTGCCAATTTCATGAAAATGGCTTATGTAACTTGGAATAAAGACAATGTATCGGACGAAACTATTATTAAAGATTTAAAAGAATTTTCTGGCGGCGAATTACAGCTAAACGAAAACGTGAACTTAAATAAAGTAGAGTACCGTCAGGCGGCACCCGTTAGACCTAGAAATCAGCATAATAAAGGCCGTTCTAACAATAAAAACAATAGTAATAACCGCCAACGTAGCAACAATGGCGCTAAACGTTACTAATCTCATTTACCCACTCTTCACTTTCTAATCAGATATGAACGCATTTGAAATTATTGGAGGCAAACCGCTAAAAGGTGAAATAACTCCTCAAGGCGCAAAAAACGAAGCTTTACAAATTATTTCGGCAGTTTTATTAACCGAAAAAAAGGTAACTATTAGCAATATACCCGATATTAAAGATGTAAATAAACTCATAGAATTATTGAGTGATTTGGGCGTAACGATTGAGCGTATAAACAAAGATACCTATACCTTTGAGGCTAAAAATATTAATTTAGATTTCTTTCAATCGGCAACTTTCAGAACAAAAGGTGGCAGTTTAAGAGGTTCTATTATGATTGTGGGGCCTTTATTAGCTCGTTTTGGTAAAGCCGCTATCCCGAAACCGGGTGGCGACAAAATTGGACGTCGTAGATTAGATACACACTTTTTAGGATTTGAGAAATTAGGTGCTCGTTTTGATTACGATGCAAAAACAAACTTTTTTACGGTAGATGCAACCAATTTAAAAGGTACGTATATTTTATTAGATGAGGCGTCGGTAACTGGTACAGCAAACGTGCTCATGGCTGCCGTATTGGCCAAAGGTACCACCACCCTATACAATGCTGCCTGCGAACCTTATTTGCAGCAATTATGCAAAATGCTCAACCGCATGGGTGCTAAAATTTCGGGTATTGGTTCTAATTTATTAACTATTGAGGGGGTAACAAAATTAGGTGGAACGGAACACCGCATGTTACCCGATATGATTGAAATTGGCTCTTTTATTGGCTTAGCTGCCATGACTCAATCTGAAATTACCATTAAAGATGTGCATTTCGAGGAATTGGGTATTATTCCGGAGATTTTTCGGCGATTAGGAATTCAGATGGAGCGTCGTGGCGATGATTTATTCATCCCGGCTCAAAAACATTACGAAATAGAAAGCTTTATTGATGGTTCTATCATGACTATTGCGGATGCACCATGGCCAGGCTTTACACCCGATTTATTGAGCATTATTCTTGTGGTAGCAACGCAAGCAAAAGGAACTGTACTCATTCATCAAAAAATGTTTGAGAGCCGTTTATTCTTTGTAGATAAACTGATTGATATGGGCGCACAGATTATTCTTTGCGATCCGCACCGTGCTACCGTAATTGGTTTAGACCGAAAAGTGAAATTAAAGGGTTTAGAGATGACTTCTCCAGATATTCGTGCTGGAGTTTCTTTGTTAATTGCGGCCTTATCTGCCGAAGGAACCTCTATAATTCACAACATCGAACAAATTGAGCGTGGCTATCAACATATTGATGAACGTTTATTAGCCTTAGGAGCCAATATTAAACGTATTAGCGCCGAAAAACTTTCGCATTAATTTTATCTAAGTACTAAAATTGAAAAAAAAGCATTATTAAGAGTATATGCTTCTTAAAAGTGCTAAAATTTTATTCCTAGTATCCCTTATTTGCGGTGTATTTGGCTATTGGGGTGCTTTCACTCCCGATGGGAATCGTATTTTCGACGAGATGAGTGGAATGATTCCCTATTTTTTGGGGTTTGGATTATCTTTTCTCTGCTGTATTACTGCAGTAATTTTGCTTGTAATACATTATTTTCAGACTTTAAAAACTAAACGCAAATCTGGTTATTAATCTTCCAAGTAGCCTTGGGCACGTAACCAATCGTCGTTGTACATTTTTCCCAAATAACGAGTTCCGTGGTCATGAAAAATAATCACCACCACATCGCTAGCTTTAAGTTCGCCTTTAAGTTGCAATAAGCCCGCTACTGCCGATCCGGCGGAGTTGCCAGCAAAAATGCCTTCTTTACGGGCAATTTCACGGGTCATGAGGGCGGCCTCTTTATCCGTTACTTTCTCAAAGCGATCTATTAAGCTAAAATCAACATTGGCTGGTAAAAAATCTTCGCCAATACCTTCCGTAACATAGGGATATATCTCATTTTTATCAAACTCACCGGTTTCTTTATACTTTTTAAATACCGAGCCGTAGGTATCAATACCCCAAATTTTTATTGCCGGATTTTTCTCTTTTAAATATTTAGCCGTACCAGAAATGGTGCCGCCAGTACCTACGCCCACTACTAGGTGGGTAATTTTCCCTTCGGTTTGTTCCCAAATTTCGGGCCCAGTTTGCTCGTAGTGCGCTTGAGTGTTAGATAAATTATCGTATTGGTTGGGTTTCCACGAATTTGGCACTTCCCGCTCCAAACGGCTAGAAACCGAGTAATACGAACGTGGATCTTCGGGCTCAACATTAGTTGGGCATACAATTACCTCTGCACCAAAGGCACGCAAGGCATCTACTTTTTCTTTAGATTGCTTATCGGTAGTGGTAAAAATACATTTGTAACCCTTTACCACCGCTGCAATGGCTAAACCCATTCCGGTATTTCCAGAAGTGCCTTCAATAATAGTACCACCCGGTTTTAACACGCCACTGCGTTCGGCATCCTCAATCATTTTTAATGCCATGCGGTCTTTTATAGAATTACCCGGATTAGTAGTTTCTATTTTAGCCAATACCGTAGCAGAAACCCCTTTTACAATGCTATTTAATTGGACCAAGGGTGTATTTCCAATAGTTTCGAGGATGTTTTTATACCACATACACGTTTAGAATTTCAAGTGTTTGACCGTTAAGCCACCATTAATTAATTGTTTTAACGAATTGATCCCTACATTTAAATGATCTTCTACATAATGTGCTGTTACGTTTGAATCACTTTCTGCCGTTTTTACACCTTCGGGCACCATGGGCTGATCGGATACCAACAATAAAGCCCCAGTAGGGATTTCGTTGGCAAAACCGGTGATAAAAATCGTAGCCGTTTCCATATCCACGGCCATGGCTCTAATGGTTTGTAAGTGCTTTTTAAATTCTTTATCGTGCTCCCATACCCTGCGGTTGGTGGTGTAAACAGTACCTGTCCAATAGTCTAAAGCATGATCTCTAATAGTTGTAGAGATTGCTTTCTGTAAAGCAAAAGAAGGTAAGGCTGGCACTTCAGCGGGGAAATAATCGTTTGATGTTCCTTCGCCTCGAATCGCAGCAATAGGAAGAATTAAATCACCTAGTGCATTTTTTTTCTTTAAGCCACCACATTTACCTAAAAACAATACTGCTTTGGGGTTAATGGCACTTAATAAATCCATCATGGTGGCTGCCATGGCACTTCCCATACCAAAGTTAATGAGCGTAATTCCGTTAGCCGATACGCTTTGCATGGGTTTGTCTAGGCCCATAATAGGTGCGTTATCGTTCCACTGCGAAAACAAGGTTAAGTATTTTGAGAAATTGGTTAACAAGATATAATCTGTAAACTCATGCAATTCTCTTCCAGTATATCTCGGAAGCCAATTTTTTACAATCTCTTCTTTGCTCTTTAACCCTTTTTTTATAGGGGTTTCAGTTGATTTTTCGTTTTTCATAGCGTATAATTTAATTTATACAAAAAACCCCGAATGTTCGGGGTTCGTGTTAAGCAACTTTTAATTTTCTTAAATCAGATTTTTCGAATTTATCTAATGCATAAGCCAAACTAATGGACAAGGTTTTGAGTGGTTTTCCTGATGGGATTTCAAACATGGCATCCATCATAATGGCTTCGCAAATGGAGCGGAGCCCGCGGGCCCCCAATTTAAATTCCATGGCTTTATCTACTATAAACGCCAATACTTCGGGCTCAAGTGTGAGTGCTACGCCTTCATATTCGAATAATTTTTGATATTGCTTTACTAAGGAGTTTTTAGGCTCACTTAAAATACTTCGTAGAGTGGCTTTATCTAGCGGGTTTAAGTGCGTAAGCACCGGCACTCGGCCAATTAGCTCGGGTATTAAGCCAAAGGCTTTTAAATCTTGCGGACTTAAGTATTTGTAGAGATTTTCTTTATCTACTTCGTTGTTTTCTTTCTCTACTTTATAGCCTACGGTTTGGGTACGCAAGCGATTGGCAATTTTTTTCTCAATGCCATCAAAAGCTCCACCGCAAATAAATAAGATATTATCGGTATTCACTGGAATCATTTTCTGATCCGGGTGTTTACGTCCGCCTTGAGGTGGTACGTTTACAATGGTTCCTTCTAATATTTTTAAGAGCGCTTGCTGCACCCCTTCACCCGATACATCTCTGGTGATAGATGGATTGTCGCTTTTACGAGCAATTTTATCTACTTCATCAATGTATACTATACCCCGTTCGGCGGCGGCTACATCGTAATCGGCTGCTTGCAACAATCGGGTTAAAATGCTTTCTACATCTTCGCCTACATAACCGGCTTCGGTTAAAACAGTAGCATCGCAAATGCAAAAAGGTACGTGTAAGGTTTTGGCAATGGTTTTAGCCAACAAGGTTTTTCCGGTACCGGTTTCGCCCACCATCATGATATTCGATTTTTCAATCTCCACCTCATCGGCAGTTACCTTTTGGTTTAAGCGTTTATAGTGGTTATAAACCGCTACGGCTAGCACTTTTTTGGCTTCATCTTGGCCAATTACGTATTGGTCGAGGTGTTGCTTAATTTCTATCGGTTTTAATAAATTAATAGCCGATTGTGCCGATTTTTTAGTACGTACTGCCGATTCTTCGGATACGATTTGGCTAGCTTGGGTAACGCATTTATCGCAGATATGTGCATCGAGGCCGGCAATAAGCATGAGGGTATCTTGCTTACTGGAGCCACAAAAAGAGCAGATAATATCTTTTGAATGTTGTTTACTCATCTTATTTTGTTGCAGGGGTACTTGCCAATACTTCATCAATCATACCAAAGTCTTTGGCTTCTTGTGCAATCATCCAATAATCGCGGTCGGAAGCATCGTGTACTTTCTCGTACGGAGCACCCGAGTGATTGGCAATAATTTCGTATAATTCTTTTTTCAATTTTAAAATTTCACGAGCGGTAATTTCAATATCAGAAGCCTGACCTTGAACACCTCCCAAGGGTTGGTGAATCATTACACGTGAGTGTTTTAAGGCCGCACGTTTGCCATCGGCTCCGGCGCATAACAATACGGCTGCCATAGATGCTGCCATACCGGTACAAATGGTAGCCACATCGGGGCTAATGTATTGCATCGTATCATAAATGCCTAAACCGGCATATACCGAACCGCCTGGCGAATTGATATAAATTTGAATATCACGTTTGGCATCGGTTGATTGCAAAAACAATAACTGAGCTTGAATAATATTGGCAATATTATCGTAAATGGCATCGCCCAGGAAAATGATGCGGTCCATCATTAATCGAGAAAATACATCCATTTGGGCCACGTTTAATTGGCGTTCTTCAATAATATAAGGCGTCATAGACATAGGTATAGCACTTTGCTCTACTCGAGCCATAAAGCTATCTACGTGTTGGCTACCAATGCGGTGGTGTTTTACCGCATATTTACGAAATTCATTTTTATCTATGTTCATAGGTGTAGAGTTAGGCAAGTTCTAAGAACTTGTTGTAAGCAATTTCCTTAGTATCTAAGGTAACTACAGATTTTAAATAATCAAATACTTTTACTGCCTTTACTTCATCAAAGATTCGGTTGGCGTTTTCTTTGTTCTGCAAAAACTGTACCGTGTATTCGGCCAACTGCTCTTCTGGCAGTGCTTGTGGGCTATACATACGAAACTGACCATCTAAACGGGTTTTTGCCGCTTTAAAAACGTCTTCGTATTTAATTTCAATGGCATTGTCCTTAATAATCTTGTTTTCAATTAAGGTCCATTTTAAATTTTGAGCAAAATTGGCGTAATCGGCATCAATTTCGGCGGCAGTTAAATTCTCATTTGTAGCTATTAGCCAACGCTTTAGAAAGGCATCTGGCAAATTTAATTTAACTTTTTCGGTACCAAATTTGTATAAATCATTTTGTAAGCGTTGCTCTGCATTTTGCTGCATCATACTTTCTAACTCTTCGGTAATTTTGGCCTCAAATTCTTTTTCGGTTTTAATGGTGTCCGGACCGAATAGTTTATCAAAAAACTCCTGTGTTAAATCGGCTTCTTCTAAACGATTGATATTTTTAACGGTGAATTGAAAATCGGATTTTAAGCCGTTTACCGCTTCTTCTTCTACATTTAATAATTTTGCCAGTTGAGTAGCATCACCTTCAAAAGCTTTATTCAAATCTAAGGTTACTATCGCACCTTTTTCGAGGCCTATAAGTGACTTTTTAATTTTTGTATCGGCTACTAAATCTAAACGAATAGAAGCTTTATCGTTACCAAAACCGCCTTCATAAGGCGAACCGTCTTTAGCCAATTGCAGCAATTCTCCAAAGAGCACATCATCGCCTGCAGCTACTTCAGGGTTGGTCATTTTACCATAGCTTTTACGTAGGTTTTTGGTACGTGAAGCCAAGGTTTCTTTATCCACTTTAATTTTGTAGTGGGGCAATTTATCTTTTGCAGTAAAACTTAATGCAAACTCAGGTGCTAGGCCCAATTCGTATTCAAACTCAAACTCGTCGTTAAAATCCCAGTTAGGCTCTTTGCTATCGTCCATTTTAGGCAATGGCTGGCCCAATACTTCTATTTTGTTGTCTGTAATGTACGTGTTAACTGTATCGCTCAATAAGGTATTAATTTCATCTACTAAAATACTCTTACCATACATTTTTTTAATGTGTGCGGCAGGCACCATACCGGGACGAAATCCTGGAATTTTAGCCTTTTTAGCTTGCTCTTTAATAGCTTTCTCTACCCGTTCTTGATAATCGGCAGGCGAAATTTTTACGTTGATGATAGCGTTTAGTTGATCGATTTTTTGCTGAGTGATATTCATTTTTAAACCTTTTGTTTAAGTTGATACAAAAATCCCCCCGTTTTATTGGAGGGATTTGGTGCGGATGAAGGGACTCGAACCCCCACGCCGTGAAGCGCCAGATCCTAAGTCTGGTGCGGCTACCAATTACGCCACATCCGCATTTTAGGATTATTTGGACTGCAAAATTACGCTTTTTTAAGTGATTACAAAATGAAAAAGGAATATTTTACTGTGGATGATAAATACGTTCGGCTGTACGCAACACCTCAGTTTTATTCAAGGTCATTTTTTTGGTTTGCTGTTTCACAAATAAAGGCATTTGATCGGTATAATGCGGGCTTTTCGGATCAGCCGATGCCCCATAACAATTTATACTCTCTATCTCTGGACCATCTTTGGTAAAATGAACCAATTCAATATAGGCATCGCCTTGATTAACTTTTATTTGCCCATTTTTATAGGGTTCGGCATGAGCCGCTGCTAAAACATCGGGCATACCCACTACTGCCATGCTAACGTTACCACGAATTAAGCGCTGGTAATTCCCCAAAGGCACATTCACCGAACTGTAGTATTTGTTGAAATAGTTTTTGGTTTCTAGTAATGCAGCCCGTGCTGTAGCACTTGTTAACACGCCATAAACAATACCTTTTTGTTTCAATATTTTTTCTAGATAGTAATAGGTATGAATAAAGATGCTGGCGCCAATACTACTGGTATCGGCCTTCCGATCCCACGTTTTTAAAATGTGTAACACATCGGCTATCTCCGAATTTTTTGCTTCCTCTAATAGAAATAGACTATCAGTATTGGTAAAAAAAGCTAATTTTTGCGGCAATTGGTGATCGAATTTGATGTGCTTAAATTCCTCAAATGTAAATTTATCTTTGACCGCTACCTGCTCCATAAAGCGTACACTGCGGTTATTTTCCCAAGTTTCATAACCCATAGTTTTGTCGTAATTTTTTACCGAAATGTTCTCTGCTGGGGCGGTGGAATTAAAGGGACTGTGATTCGTATTAAACACATAACCCGACGCTGGTTTTAACACTTGAGGTAAGTCGCTTAATTTGTGATACTCCGTCCACAGTGTTTTAGAAGTATTCCCCGGCAAGGTTCCTTTCCAAGCATAACTTGAATCGCGAAGAGGTAATTTGCCATTGCTGATGTAAAAAATAGTGTCTCTTTTATCGGCATAAACAATATTATAACCCGGTATGGCAACCATTTGTAGCGCTTTATTAAACTCGGTAAAATTGGTAGCCTTGTTCATGTTGTACCACTGCTCTAGGCCTCTAATTTCATCAAAAGCACCGGTACGAATACTAAATGTGCCTTTTTTAGAAATAACCGTAGGACCATATTTACTCCAATACGCATCTTTTTGCACCGTAATAGGAACTAATCCACCTAGTTTAATTTTTAAGGGGATTTTCTTTTCTTCTAAGTTTACCCATTGCCCATCAAACTTGTATTGTTTAGGGTTTTGAGGATTTATTTCTAATTGGTAGGTATCTAATTTATCGGGGTAGTTTACGGTATGTGCCCAACCTAAATTTTCGTTTACGCCATGTAAAATACTAGGCGCACCCGGAAATAGCGCTCCTAATATGTTCCAACCTTCTTCACTACACAACTGTGCTTCGTAAAAAGCTACGGGCCCTTCTAAAGGCTGATGGGCATTGATAGCCAAGTACACGCTACCATCTGTGGTTTTAGCCGAATTAAAGGCAAAGGCATTGGATCCACCTGGTTTTAGAAAATCGAGAGTAGCTACCTTACCATCAAAAATTGCTTTTAGTGCTTGGTCGGCACCAGAGCTAATGGCTAACTGCAAAACCGAGAATGCCAACATATCTTTTGGCGTAACCGGAAACAAATCGGGAACCAATACCTGTTTTTTATGTGCTTTGGCATAGGCATTAAAACCTTGGGCATAACCCAATAGTACCGCCTTATATTGTGGGCTTATGTCTTTTTCGTACCTAGCTTCTACCAGTTCTTTAGCTCTAAAAAGTTGCACAACATAATCAATTTGTGCGCCTTGTTTTCCTTTCAACAAACCCAACATGCCTTTTCCAGCCAAATAAGAAGTTTGTATGGTGGCAAAATCATCTTCGGAATGTGCCCAAGCCAAACCATAAGCCACTTCGGCATCGGTTTTGCCAAAAATATGTGGCACACCCCATTTATCACGGGCAATTTGAATGTTTTTGGGATTAATTTCTTGGGCTATACTTAAGCCAAAACTGGTTACCAAGAAAAGCACTAACACTAATTTTTTCATGAATAATTGCTGTTTAAACAATATTGCCAAAATACAGATAATGGCTGGGTTAAACGAATAAAAAAACTCCTGAGCCTCTAACTCAGGAGTTTCTAAACAAACCTTATAAACCTAACTTAAATATATTCTACAAATTCCGCTTTCGGGCGGCGTACTTTTTTAGCATTCACTAAATAATCGGTTGCTTCATCGCGGTTACCCAATACCAATACTACCGTACTTTTTAGGCCTTTTGCTGCTAAACCTAATACTTCATCTAAAGCGGCAGGGTTAAAGCCTTCCATTGGGGTACTATCAACGTTTTCAATGGCGGCAGCCACTAGCCCAAAACCTAAAGCAATGTAGGTTTGGTTGGCGAACCAGGTATGTAATTCAGCTGGAGATTTTCCTTTTACTGCACCTGAAACCATAGCTCTGAAATCGGCCAACGTTTCTAACGGAACATTACGTTCTTGTGCAATTTGGTTCATATACGCATCAACTTCTGCTTCGCCGGCAGTTGCCCAAACAGCAAATACCAATACGGCTGCTCCTTCTTTAACTTGCGGTTGGTTGTAAATAGCCGGAGCAATTTTAGCACGAGTTTCGGCATCTTTAATTACTAATAAATTAAAGGGCTGCAAACCCACAGAAGTTGGTGCTAAATGAATGGCGTCTACAATTCTAGCCAATTTATCTTCGGCTATGGGCGTATTGTTCATACGCTTGGTGGCATAACGCCAATTTAATTTTTCTATGTAATTGCTCATGATGTTTCTAGAGTGAATTGCAAAAGTATTAATAGATGTTTAAACAGCCATAATACCATTGTCATAATTTTGGAAAACCTTAAGAACGATTAAAAAAAAAAGTTGGCGTGATGCCCTTGATTTTCTTAAAGGCAGCGTAAAATGCATTTCTAGAGTTAAACCCTGCACTCAAAGCCATACCATCAATGGTATACTTTTTCCATTCCGGATTTTTACTAAAATTATACTCAATATAATCAATTCGATAACGGTTTACATACTCGGGAAAGTGTATACCAAATTTAAATTTTATGGCTTTAGAAATCTTATATTCTGGGGAATTCACTTGCTTTGATAACAGGGCAATATTAAACTTCTCCTCTAAAAAAGGTTGATGCGCTTGCATTTGAGTTTCCATTTTTATAATTAGCTCCTCATATCCCCGGGCCCTCCTAGAAATCAATGTTCCTGAGTCATGTATAGCAAAACCTTCATGAGCCGGCACTACGTGATATAGCTTAATGCCGCTTAAGAGCTCTGTTTTAACAAGCATGTAATACCAAATGCCTAAATAATACATATAGAATAAAATATCTGGAAGGCTGATCCCGAAAAGTGCAGGTCTAGACATCATTATTCGATGCAATTGGGCTGATAGAATCATCACAGTACCAGTGATATTAATAAACATTACCCAATTAATGATCAACTTATTATTTTCTTTAAACAACTTATTCTGAGTTCTATTAAAGAGGTATAATATGCGCCACTGTAGGATATTATAAATTAGCATTTGGCTGAATTTTAAAATACTATGCCAATAAGAAGTAAGCAAACCCTCGTAAATTCCAAAGCGATCGCCACTTGAAAACATCCCACTTAATACCTGAATTTTATATTCCCGAGCAGTTAAATAGAAGGGTAACAGCTCGACGAAATGGATCATAAATGGCAAGAAATGGAGGATATCTGTTTTATAAAAGCGATTATTGGAGCTAAGTAAATTGCGTACAAACAAATAACAAAGTGGCCCCCAGAGATAGTGTAATGGCGCTGCAGTTCTAAAAAACGAAGGGAATTGCATAATTAAGCCACTCACCAACATAAAAGACACAAAGAAACCCCATGCAGTAATTAGATTGTAGAAGCCGAAATACGTATAGGCTAAAGAATGTCTGTTTCTTAATATAAGCGCCAAGCCTATTAACAGACCTACCAAAAATAATCCAAAATAGAAAGCGGGCAGCAGATGAGTCATGTAATCTCTGTATAATGGTCTTTATTGCTTAATTATCCAAAAGAATATCAAATATATCTGTTAGAAAGTTTAATATAACCCAAATGGTCATACTCATTTCAATAAATCTTGTACCAAAATATGATTTTATACCATAAAAAAAGAGCTAACCCGAAAGGTTAGCTCTTCTATCTATGTACCCAGCGCCGGAGTCGAACCGGCACGGTTTCCCATCGGTGTTTGAGACCGACGCGTCTACCAATTCCGCCAGCTGGGCATTGCTTTTCAGCGGGACGCAAATCTATTTAAACTATCGCGAATTCGCAACACATATTTTTGTCGGAAATAAGCGTCTTTAATTTTTTCTAAAGCCTCGTCTTGATGCATACCCGATTCTACGTCGAAATCTTGAGCATAGTGCTCAAATTCTTTTGCCAATGCTAGTTCAAGCTGTCCTATTTCTACTTCTAATGCTGCTAGCTTTTGCACATCAGCATCAAACTCTAGGTCCATTAAGGCTTCGTTAATCTCCATCATTTCTAACAAAAAATCTGGAGGGAGCTGCACCTGTTCGCCTTCTTGCAATAAACCTTTCAGCGTTAGCACATAAGGTAAACATAACTCCGGTTTAGAAAGAGTTTGGTAAGCCTTATTGGTAAGGGTTGCTTGTTCTAAAATTTCTTCTTGCTTTTCAACCGGCTGGTTGATGTAAAAATCGGGATGGTATTTTTTACTTAGCTCATAAAATTTCCTTTTTACCACCGCTTGATCGGGGTTAAAAGAAATGGGCAAGCTAAACCACTCGAAATAATTCATACTTAGCCCTACTAGTTGATGATATACTTAAAAATATCGTTACCAAATACAAAAGCCATTAAAGTCATTAAAATTATAAAACCTGCCAGTTGGGCACGTTCCATAAATTTATCACTTAGGGGTTTGCCCTTAATCATTTCTATCAAAAGAAACACTGCATGGCCGCCATCTAACGCTGGTATGGGCAATAAATTCATTAAGGCTAGAGCCATTGATAAAAGACCTACTAAACTCCAAAATTTAACCCAATTTACCGTACTGCCAAACATAGTTGCAATACCAATAGGTCCGGTAAAAGCCTTATTGGCTTTAACTTGGCCGGTTACTACTTTCCCAATTCCTTTTGCATTATCGGCAAAAGAGCCCCATGCTTTGCTAGCTCCAATAGGCAGGGCTTGCACAAAACCATATTTTTTTGTTTCTGTGGGCAATCCTTCACGAGAAAGGCCAAGACCCAAGGTAGCATCGGCAGCCACAAGCGGATTTACCTGAAGCGTATCTACTCCACGAACTAAACCAATTTTTACGTTTTTGTTTTTTAGTACTTTAAGCTGTTGCTGATATTCGTCTATATAGTTTACGGCTTGGCCATTTACCTGTACAATGAGGTCGCCAGCCTTTATACCAGCTTTCTCGGCAGGGCTACCCACGGTAACTTCTTTTATGGGCTTAAGTGCAATACGTGGTTGAATAAATTCGGCAATGCCTTCGTCGGCCACTTGGTTTAAAATATTGCCAGGTACTTGAATTTGCTTTTCTACGCCATTTCTAAGGATGGTTAGTTGGCTATTGCCCAACAATACTTTGGAGCTGCTCACTTCCTCGAAACGAACAATGGGTTTTCCATTTACAGCTACAATTCTATCGCCGGCTTGCAAACCAATGGTTCGCCCTACGCTTCCTGGAGCTATTCCAAAGGGTAATTTATCATTAGGGATATAGGTTTCGCCGTACTTCAGCGTAAGCATCCAAAAAATAAAAATACCCAACACAATGTTTACCGTTACGCCGCCCAACATTACTATTAAGCGTTGCCAAGCTGGTTTTGAACGAAATTCCCATTCTTGCGGTGGACCGGCCAATTGTTCGGTATCCATCGACTCATCAATCATGCCGGCAATTTTTACATAACCACCTAAAGGCAACCATCCAATACCATACTCACAGCCTTTATAGTTGAAGTGAAGGAGTTTTACACCCCAAGCATCAAAGAATAAATAGAATTTTTCAACCTTAATACCAAAGGCTCTAGCAGTTAAAAAATGGCCTAATTCGTGTAAAATAACTAAAATTGAAAGTCCGAGTAGCAGTTGGCCTGCCATAATTAATCCGTCCATGTAGTGTGTTTCTTTTTTATTTAGATGTGTAAATGTTTAATTAGTTACCAAACGCTCTGCCAATTGTCTAGCTTCGATATCGGTTTGTAAATAATCGTCTAAAGTAGGCGATGGAATATAGGCTATTTTATCTAAGCAGGTAGCAATTACATCGCTCATTTGTAAAAAGCCTATACGTTTAGCTAAAAAAGCAGCCACAACCACTTCGTTTGCTGCATTTAATATACAAGGAACGTTTCCTCCACGATCAATGGCGGCATAAGCCAAGCCTAGATTTCTGAAGGTGGTGGTATCAGCTTGCTCAAAGCTTAGCGTTGGGTAATCTACAAAATTAAAGCGTTTAAAGGTATTGGCAATACGTTCCGGATAACCCAAAGCATATTGAATAGGCAATTTCATATCGGGCAAACCCAACTGTGCTTTTATAGAACCATCTGTAAATTGCACTAATGAGTGCACAATGGATTGTGGATGTACCACTACTTCAATTTGTTCGGGTGCTACATCAAATAACCATTTGGCTTCAATTACTTCGAGACCTTTATTCATTAGCGAAGCCGAATCGATTGTAATTTTGGCACCCATTACCCAATTGGGGTGTTTTAAGGCCTGCTCGGTTGTTACAGATGACAAAAATGAAGCATCTTTTCCTCTAAAAGGTCCGCCTGAAGCAGTTAAAATAAGTTTTTCTATGGGTTGCTGCTCCCCTACTAGGCATTGAAAAATAGCCGAATGTTCAGAATCAACAGGTAAAATTTGCACGCCGTGCTGTTTGGCTAAACGGGTTACCAAATCCCCGGCAACCACCAAGGTTTCTTTGTTGGCTAAGGCAATGTCTTTACCGGCGGTAATGGCGGCAAGCGTAGGTTCTAAGCCGGCAAAGCCAACTAAAGCGGTAAGCACCAAATCTATATCGGGCATAGTTACTGCTTCTACAAGTGCTGCTGCCCCTGCAGAAACTTGAATGGAGGTACCTGATAAGTGTGCTTTTAGTTCCGGGAGTTTACGTTCATCGCCAATAATAACCTGTTTTGGATTAAATTCTAAGGCTTGGGCTGCCAACAACTCGACGTTTTGCTGCGCACTTAGCAAAGCCACCGAAAAACGCTGAGCGTTTTGGCGCACTACCTCTAGGGCTTGCGTACCTATACTACCGGTGGAACCTATAATGGCTATGGTTTTGCTACTCAATTTTTCAGTTTTTAAGGTAGTTTTTTAAGTCATCTGCCAATGCTCTATCGTTGGCTAAACGAGGTACCTTATTTTGGCCACCTAATTTACCTTGCGTACGCATGTATTCAATGAATCCATTTTTTTGTACCAAGCGAATGTGTAAAGGTTGCAAAATTTTACCGGCTATCAAATCGTGATAATAGCCATTTTTTTGCTGCATGGCTTTATCTAAAGCTGCTGCAAAAGCGGCCAACTCTTTTGGGGGCTGCACAAATTCTATAAACCACTCGTGGTAAGGCAAACCCCCTTCTGGTGAAATGACTTGCGGAGCCACTGTAAACTCAGTAATCTGCACTGCTTGTTTGGCTGCCACCTCTAACAAAGCCGATTCCACCTCTTCGGCAATTACATGTTCGCCAAAAGCAGATATAAAATGTTTGATACGTCCGGTAATCACAATTTTATACGGGTGTTTGGAAACAAATTTCACGGTATCGCCAATGCTGTAGCCCCATAAACCAGCCGAGGTGTTCAGTATTAAGGCATAATTGGTATCGAGGGCTACATCGGCCAAGCTTAGTCGGGTAGGATTTTTATTAAAATATTCGGTAACCGGAATAAATTCAAAAAAGATACCTGCATCTGCTAGCAATAATAAGCCCTTATCTGTTTGCGAATCTTGATATGCAATAAACCCCTCTGATGCCGGATACGTTTCTATGCTGGCCACTTTTTTACCAATGGCTTCTTCGAGTTTAGCCCGATAGGGTTCAAAGTTTACTCCTCCGTAAACAAATAAGCTGAAGTTCTTGAAAATGTCTTTAACTTTTTTGCCTTTAGAAACCTGGCTTAGCTTATCGAAATACATTTGTACCCAAGGCGGTATGCCCGAAATAAGGCGCAAATCTTGGTGAATGGTTTCGGTCACAATGGCATCTACTTTTGTTTCCCAATCGTCTATACAATTGGTGTGGTAAGAGGGTAAACGGTTTTTTTGAAGATAAGCAGGCACGTGGTGGGCTACAATGCCCGAAAGTCGGCCGGTATCTATTCCCGATTTTTTTTCCAAAACCGGACTTCCTTGTAAGAAAATCATCTTGCCATTTACAAAAGACGTATCGCCAGTTTCATGAATATAGCCCAAAAGTGCATTTCGAGCAGCCTTAATATGCTCGGGCATAGATTCTTTAGAAATGGGGATATATTTTACGCCAGATGTAGTGCCTGATGTTTTAGCAAAATACAACGGTTTTCCGGGCCACAACACGTTGGCTTCGCCAGCTACTAACCGATCGATATAGGGACGTAATTGTTCGTAATCTCTAATAGGGACTCTTTTTTTAAAATCTGGATATGTGTGGATGGTTTCAAAACCATGATCTTGCCCAAAAGCCGTAGATTTTGCCTTAGCAAGCAAGGCACGAAAAACCTTATCTTGCGCTAAAATGGGGTTGTTTTTCCAGCGGAGTACTTGCCGGTTCACCCAGGCCGCAAAGGGCTTACTTAGTGCCGACTTTAGTCCCATACTTAGTTTTTATCTACACCCTCAATAAGAATTTCTTCTTCGTCGGTATAGTTATTTACCATCTGGCGGTACGCTACCATGAGAATTAAACTAGAAAACGGAATAGTAAACAACAAGCCGACAAATAGGGCCAATGCTCCTAAAATATTGATGCCTAAAATGACCAAAAACAAGGAGAATAAAGCCCAGAAGTTCCCTTTGGTAATGGTCCAACTTTGGCTAATAGATTCGGTAGCACCCGATTCTTGATCGACAATAAAACACAATACAAAGAACAAACGAATGGTCATGTAAAAAACAGGAATGATAATGAGAACCAATATAGGTAACATTTTCCAGCTTAAAGGGTTAGAAGTATCAATATCGGGGGTATTCATAAAATACAAACCTGCCAATACCGATATAATTACCACTGCGATGGCTCCCATAATCAACTTAACCAATAAAAAATTGATGGCTTTTAAGAAATTGGGCACAAAATCGGGGAATTCAATTTCTCCTTCATCGTCTAATAATTTAAAAAAAACTTGATACATGGCTACCGCAATAAAGGTATCGGCCAGCTGAATAATGACGTTTTGCACCAAGGCACCAGTAGTACTCGTTTCGTTTAAGAAAAGGGCTATGATTGTGGTAAACACAAACATCACTACAAATTGTACAGCGGTAAAGCCCATTACAATCCACGCATTTTTTTTAGCTATGGCCCAAGCGGTGCTTAAAGTTTCGCTGATAGAGAAAGAGGTATTCATTAATTTATGGTTGTTTTAATACGATTCGTTTCCAAAAATCTTGCATAAACCCAAAGCCATACGCGTTGAGCTGTACAAACACTGCAATAATACTCAAAAATGCAACTTTTGCCGATTTATTTTGACCCCAAGAATGAAAAAATATTAACAATATGTACAAGGCTAATAGTATTTTGCACGACGTTGCCAAAGGGCTTTGAACTAGATTGAGTACAGCGCTAGCCACTAAAAAGAGTACAAAAGCGCTCGGAAAAAAGTGAACCAATTTGAGCTCGGTCGGAAAGTGTTTGTAAATATTGATACGAGCACGTCCAAAAAAATGCAATTGTTTATAGAATTGTGCAAAATTGGTGCGGCGTTTATGAAAAACTAAGGCTTCTGGTATTAAGCCAATTTTAAAACCGAGGGATTGAATGCGGATGCTAAATTCTATATCCTCTCCTAAACGGGTAAGCATAAAACCACCTGTTTTTTCCCAAACAGCTCTAGATATTCCCATGTTAAAACTACGTGGATGAAACTGGCCCACATGCTTTTTATTTCCTCTTATGCCACCGGTGGTAAAAATAGAAGTCATGGCATAACTAATGGCTTTTTGGGTAGGCGTAAACGACGCATGTGCAGCATCTGGACCACCGTAGGCATCTAGCCAATTACGTTCTAAATGTGCTTTTACGGTAGCTAAATAATCTGTTGGGATAAGGCAATCGGAATCGAACATCACAAAATAATCACCTTTAGCTTCTTTAAAGGCAAAATTTCGGGTAAAGCCTTGGCCTTCGTTTTCTTTTACAAAGTAGCGGATGTTGAGGGTGTATTGGTAGCTTTCTACCAAGCTCCGAGCATCGAGGGTAGAGCCATCTTCTACCACCAATACCTCAAAATTTGTATATTCTTGTTGGGTAAGGGTATGCAACAATTCGTCAATTTCTTGCGGACGATTGTATAGGGGAATGATGATGGAGAAAAACATGGCGATGTATTTTTATACCTTATCGCCAATGTGATAATGGTTGCGTTCTGGAGCATTACGAGATACCAGCTCGGCAATAAAGCCAGTTAAAAACAACTGAAATCCTACAATAATAGCCACCAAGGCAATATAAAACAGAGGCTGATCGGTTACATTGCGGTAAGATAGGCCTTTAGAAATGTCTATTAATTTATCTACAATTAGCCAGAAGGTGATAGCTAAACCACCCAAAAAGCTAAGCATGCCCATGGTACCAAAAAAGTGCATGGGGCGTTTAGCAAATTTGCCTACAAAAAAGATGGAAAGTAAATCTAAAAATCCGTTTACGAAGCGACTAAAGCCAAATTTGGTGGTACCGTATTTACGAGCACGGTGTTCTACCACTTGCTCTGCAATTTGGGTAAAACCAGCCCATTTGACTAAAACCGGTATGTAGCGGTGCATTTCGCCATATACTTCAATACTTTTAACTACCTCGTTTTTGTAGGCTTTTAAACCGCAGTTAAAATCGTGGAGATTATGTATGCCCGACATTTTTCGGGTAACAGCATTGAACAATTTAGTAGGAATGGTTTTGGTAAGCGGATCGTAGCGTTTCTTTTTCCAGCCGGATATGACATCGAGATTTTCTTCTTTAATGCGTTGAAAAAGTACCGGAATTTCATCGGGACTATCTTGCAAATCGGCATCCATAGTAATTACCACATCGCCTTTTGCCGCTTCAAAGCCCACATTTAAAGCCGCTGATTTACCGTAATTTCTGCGGAATCGGATACCACTAATTTCAGGAATATCGTTCTTTAATGATTTAATAACAGCCCAAGAGCTATCATTACTGCCATCATCTACCAAAATAATTTCGTAGGAATACCCTTGTGCATCAAGCACTCGTTTAATCCAAGCGCACAATTCGGGCAGCGATTCTGCTTCGTTGTATAAGGGTATTACTAACGATATATCCATAGGTGTGAAAAACAAACGTGCAAATTTCATCAAAATATAGATAAAATGAGCACGCTGTAAACGGCTTTTAAATTATTCTTCGGTTGACGTAAAAATAGGTTGTTCTTTTTTGAAAATGGCTGCAAAAATAAGCGACATCACAAATCCAAATAATATGCTTCCACCTAAGCTTTTAATTAAATCGGTAAAACTTGGATCGAATTGTGTTTTCATTTTTTCTAAAACCATCGGAATGGCTTGATCAATAGCGGCCTGATCCATTCCTAATTTTTCATAATTAGCACTTAAGTTTTGAGTCAAAATCTCCGAAACCTTATCGTAAGCGCCCGGCTCAATAAATTTATAAAACACAAAATTGACCGAAATGTTTATTAAAGCGGCAATAAAAGACATCAAAAAGATGCCTTTTAAGGCTTCGCGGAAGGACCAAAAGCCCCCTACTTTTTTTCTTAAATCGAGTGTAAAGAAAATGAATAGACCCAAAGAAATTAAAGCTATTAAAATGCCGAAACCGAAAGAAGCCAATAATTGTGGTGATACATAGTACACCAAAATGCCTAAAATTATAGAGATACCACCGATAAACAATCCGTTATTGATGGCTAATTGGTTAGAATTTGATTCCATAGTAATTAAATTGGTTTATTAAAGTTAAGTAAAAGTTGATAAACGGCAAGGTCGGTTTCGGGTTGGGCGCTAGCTGCCAATACTTCCTCTTGTTCCGCTACCGATGGGTATGGATTTCGGAAGAAACACAGTATGGCGTAAAACAACTCTTTTATTTCGTCATCTTCTGCCAAGCCATTGGCCACCTTAGCTATTTCGGCTGCTGAGCTTTCCAATAAAATTTGGTTGGAAATTACGGACTCGTAAATGCGGTGTTCATCTTGAAACTCGTCTTCATCTACCAATAAAAATTCTTTCAAAAAATCACTCAATTCTGGCTCAATATCTTCGTCATGGCACTCTTTTAGGTATAACAATACGTTGAGCAGTTCAGTGCCTCTATCTAAGGTTTCTTCTTCAATAGCTTCCCATTCCGGCGAATCCAAATAATCTTCTTCCAATTTCTTTACATCATCGGTGAAGAAATGGATGAACAATAAATCGATGATATACTCTCTCAATTCCTCTAATTTCGGTTGCTCATCAATTACTTTATCTACGGCTGCTACCTTAGCCATAAAATCTGGATTAGATTCGAAAGCCGAATAAAGTTCAGATAAAATGCCCGTGGTATCTATACCTGATGTTTTTGTAAAGGAAGATAAAAATGCGCCCAAGGCGGCTTTTATAGCTTTTTGCATACTTAATTTTTTAAGGTGTAATACTGATTGTTGGCACAAGCCCAACGTACTTGGCCTGTAAATTCGTGCCCCATAAACGGACTATTTGCTGATTTAGAGGCATTTGTTTGTTCATCAAACACCCAACGTGCTTTCGGATCGAACAAAACCAAATCCGCAGATTCGCCTTCGGCAATTTTTGGGAGGGCTAGACCTAAAATTTTTCGTGGCTCCAGGGCTAATTTTTTTATGATATCTCGGGTAGTTAAGCCCGCTTTAAGTACTAGAGGCAATAGCGTCTGTAGGCCTATAATTCCATAAGCGGCCAAACCAAATTCGAGCGCTTTAAATTCAATTTCGTGAGGGGTATGTTGCGAAACCACCGCATCGATGGTATCATCAGCTAAGCCGGCTAAGAGTGCGTTTCTGTCCTCTTCGGTACGCAAGGGCGGTTTTACTTTATAGTTTGAGTCAAAACCAAGCAAAGCTTCTTCGGTAAGTACCAAGTGATGGGCAGCCACATCACAGGTTACGGCTATTCCTTTTGCTTTGGCCTCACGAATGAGTTGCACACTTTTAGCGGAGGAAATGGTACTAAAATGAATCGGACTTTGATTATAGGCCGCCAGTTCAATATCTCGTGAAATCATTAATTCTTCGGCCAAGGCCGGATTTCCTTTTAAACCTAAATAGGTACTTACTACACCTTCATTTACCATAGCATGGGCTGCCATGCTGGCATCTTCGGCATACGAAAAAATTCGGGCGCCAAAGCCCTTAGTATATAAGAGCGCTCTGCTCATTACTCCGGCATGAGCTAGGGGTTTATCGCCATCGGTAAAAGCCAAGGCTCCGGCTTGGTGCATATCAAAAAGTTCAGCCAAGGCCTCTCCTTTACGTTCGTAGCTGATGGTACCCAATGGATGAATAGCCACTGGTAAATCTGCCGCAGTAGAGCAGATGTATGATATTTGGGCCTTTGAATATAAAGGCGGATTGGTATTGGGTTGTAAAGCTAAGGCAGTAATGCCTCCTGCAAAGGCGGCACGAGCCAAGCTTTGTAAATCTTCTTTGGTTTCAAAACCGGGTTCTCCGGCATTTACATTTAAATCGCAAAATCCGGGGGCTAAAATAGCACCTACGGCTTCTATAATCTCCGCATTGTCAGGCAACGCTAAGTCTTTACCAATGGCCGCTATTTTTCCATCTACCACCAATACATCGGTATTTGGATAGCTTTTTAATTGGCTATCTATGAGTGTTGCCGATTGTATCAATATTTTTTTCATAGGGCAATGGGGTTTCTCGGAACAAGCAAATACGGATGCGCTCGAAACGGGGTTAATGGAGAGATTAAAGGGATGAAAACGAAGGAATGAGTGCAATAATCGACAAACTGGTGTAGATTCAGTAGCGATACGAAAAACTGGTGGCCTCTCATTAAACCCAAAAGTACGAAAAAATATGAAAAAAGAATTTTTTTAGCTGGTTTTACGAAATTGGTATACGCAAAAAAAGAATAGTTTTGTATACATGATACAGGTACAACAAAGCGCCAAGCTGGTGGGCCACCGAGAACCCATTTACACGGTGGTAAATTCGCAGAAAGCACATATCTTTTTTACAGCTGGAAATGATAAGGGAGTGGTGGAATGGAGCCTGAAAACGCACGATTTGGTAAAAGTAATGTTCCCGGTAGAACAATCGGTTTATGCCCTGCATTGCCCCGAAGCAGCGCCGGTGCTTGTTTCTGGTGAACGAAGTGGTAAACTCAGTGTATTTAACTTCATCAGTCAAGAGCTTAGCCACCAAATTACCTTTCACCAACAGCCAATTTTTGATATTACTTCATTAACTAATCGTAAAGAGCTGGCTGTAGCTTCCGAAGATGGAAGCATCAGCATTTGGGATTTAGAAACCTTTGCCCAAAAACAACACATTCAAGTAAGTAGCCAAACTATACGTTGCCTAAGCACCAGCCCCGTTGAACATTATATAGCTGCCGGCTGTAAAGACAACAATATTTACCTCTACACTACCCACAATTATAGCTTGACATGTGTTTTAAAAGGTCATACTCTACCCATTACATCACTAGCGTTTTCACCTTGCGGGCGCTATTTACTTTCGGGCAGCAGAGATGCACAATTAAAAGTATGGGATTTAAGTACTCTTAGCTTAAAAGAGAATATTCCGGCGCATTTATTTGCCATTTACGATATTGAATATAGCCCCAATGGTGACTATTTTGCTACAGCAAGCCGCGATAAAAGTATTAAAATTTGGGATGCAAAAACCTTTAAACTTCTTAAAACCATCAGTCGAGAAAAAGGGTTTGATAGCCATAGCCACTCGGTAAACAAATTGGCTTGGAGCACTTTTAACAACGAACTAATTTCGGTAGGCGACGACCGTTTAATTTTAACTTGGGCTATTACAGTGTAAGAGTAAAATGGAAGAAACACAAAAAAATAATCCGCTACACGGAAAAACCTTAGAGCACATTTTACGCTACTTGCTCATGACCTACAACTGGGAAGAATTGGACGAATTGGTGCGTATTAATTGTTTTCACTCCAATCCTAGTTTAAAATCGAGCCTGAAATTTTTGCGAAAAACCGAATGGGCCCGCAAAAAAGTAGAAAAGTTATTTATTGATACCCTTGAGTTTGGTAAAATCGTTTTATAATGCGCAATTGATGCGTGCGCTTTCCTAGTTCTTCGCTGTAAATTCCCTCATTATCTATGCGGTCTATTTTTACCCTGCCCGAGGCATGAATAATTTCTTCGGGGCTCAATAAAATACCTACGTGAATAATTCGGCCCTCTGCATTGTCAAAAAAAGCCAAATCGCCAGGCTTTGCCTCTGCTAAAAAATTAACGGTTTCACCTTGGGTAGCCTGCTGTGATGCATCACGAAGAATAGCCGTACCAAAATGTTTATACACCTGCTGTGTTAAACCCGAGCAATCTATTCCCCAAGGCGTACGGCCACCCCATAAATAAGGCGCATTTAAGAAAAATTTAGCTACAGCAGCCACTTCCTGGTCAAAATGTTCAGCATTAGGCAAACGTTCCGCTCCATTAAAAGTATAGGTGGTTTCACCTAAACGCAGCTGCTTATCTTTCAAAAAAGGTAAGGTACAGCCCGGCACCAATTGGATGGTTTCGCCATTGAGTTTTTGCACCGAAGCAGTTAAAGTTAAATCAACAATAGCTTTTTGCTGCAACCACTCTTGGGCATCGGCTTCCGAAATGGGCGTATATTGCTTAGGGTCCATCCACCCTTCGTAATTTTCATAGATGGTTTCAATCCATATCCATTTTTCTTGACGCTCTAAAATTTTGAAGGCATCGCCAAATAGCAATTGGGTTTTAATTTCTGCTTTATCAGACGGTTCGGCCCGCAGGGGTATTACAGTTAAATTACATACGCCGTAAGCAACATTCATAGTACGAATGTAAAGATTTAAATAAAAAAACCTTCTTAATCACTTAAGAAGGTTTTTTTAAATTTATAAAGAAAAAAATTAATACTTATGCTTCTAGATGCAACCACTCTTTTTTAGCCAATAATTCTTCTTCAGTTTCGCGAACATTTTCGTCGTCTACACAACAATCAACCGGGCAAACAGCCGCACATTGAGGTTCATCGTGAAAACCCACACACTCGGTGCATTTATCAGAAACAATATAATATACTTCATCAGAAACCGCAGCTTGTACTTCTTCGGCATTCACTTCGTTTCCTTTAAAGTCAATTAATCCTCGTAAGCCGGTACCATCGGCAAAGCGCCATGTAGCGCCAGCATCGTAAATAGCGTTATTGGGGCACTCTGGTTCGCAAGCTCCGCAGTTAATACATTCATCGGTAATTTTAATAGCCATGGGTCAAATACTAAATTTTAGCGTAATTTTGCAGACTTAAAATCCACAAGATTTTAATAAGATACAAAGATACTATTTTCTTGATTAAAACGAGTATGAGCCCCCTATTGACTACCGAAAAAAGACTAACTGCACTTACAAAATGGGCTGCAAGCATACAAGCACAAAGCGAAACGTTCATAGACATAAGCCAAAGAGCAAAACAAGAAAATGCGTGGTTTAGCACCGAAAACATAGAAAAAGCTGTTGTGGCCATCGGCACCATGCTCCAAGCAGAAAGCTTAGCCACTTGGGCCAAGCAGTGGAGTCAATACCCAGAGATTAGCGCTCCGAGAAAAGTTGGGCTTATTTTGGCAGGAAATATTCCCATGGTGGGTTTCCACGATGTAGTATGTGTATTGGCCGCCGGACATACGGCACTCATCAAACTTTCGTCGCAAGATAAAGTGCTCATCCCCTATGTACTCGATCAATTAATTGCCATAGAACCCGCCTTTGCCGAACGCATTTCCTATGTAGAACGTCTAGCCAATTTCGATGCCGTAATCGCTACCGGCAGCAACAACAGTTCGCGGTATTTTGAGTACTATTTTGGCAAAGTTCCACACATTATCCGCAAAAACAGAACCAGTGTAGCATTCATTAATGGCAACGAATCGGAGGAAGAAATGCAGCAATTAGGTGTCGATATTTTTTCTTATTTCGGATTGGGTTGCCGCAATGTATCCAAAATATATATACCTAAAAGCTATGATATGGCTCATTTTTTTGAACCGATAGAGTCATACAATTCCATAATTCAGCATCATAAATACTTAAACAATTACGAGTACAACAAGTCTATTTACTTGGTAAACAGCGATGCACATTTAGACAATGGATTTTTACTCACCAAGCCCGATACTAGCTTGCATTCGCCCCTGGCCGTACTTTTTACTGAAGAGTATGCTAGCAAAGCAGACTTAGAAAAACACTTACAAACCATTACAGAAGAAATTCAATGTGTAGCCAGCATGTCTTCTCTTAACCTGAGCAACCAAGTGGTGCCCTTTGGCTATACGCAATTCCCAAGGTTATGGGACTATGCCGATGGCCGCGATGTGATGCAATTCTTATGCAAAGAACTCCCAAATTTTAGCAGAAATTAATACCTTTGAAAGGATGTATTTAATTAAAGTAAAAGGTGTAGCCAAAATACCCGACTATGTGCAGTTGAGAGACGATTCTTTCACACTATTGGCCTATTTTCGGGTAGATAGACCTGAAAAATCCTTAGAAAAAATAGGGCTAGCCGACAGAGCAGAATACATCATGAAATTAGTAAACGAAACTCCTTTCGGACAAATCTTAAAACTAGATCTTTAATATGTTTACAAACGCCGTTATTAGACTAACCAACGTAGATATTTTTCAACAAAATCAATTGGTACTTTCTCGAGTAAATTTCGAAGTAAACAAGAGCGAATTGGTATACCTTATTGGCCAAACCGGTTCTGGGAAAAGTAGTTTATTAAAAGTATTGTATGGCGATTTGCATATAAAAACCGGTGAAGGTGTAGTGGCTGGCTACGATTTAAAGAAATTAACCGCATCTGAAGTGCCCTTTTTACGGAGAAAAATTGGTATTGTATTTCAAGATTTTCAATTGCTTACCGACCGCAGCGTAGAAAAAAACCTGGAATTTGTACTACGTGCCACCGCATGGACGAACGAAATAGAAATTTCGGCCCGCATTCGCGAAGTATTAGATAAAGTGGGCTTACGCTCAAAAATCAGTAAAATGCCACACGAATTATCGGGTGGAGAGCAGCAACGTGTAGTTATTGCCCGTGCTTTACTAAACAACCCAGAAGTAATTTTAGCCGATGAACCCACTGGCCATCTCGATCCGGAAACTTCGGAAGAAATTGCCCAATTACTACACCAAATTAGCCAAACTGGTACGGCTGTGGTTTTGGCCACGCACGATTACCACATTATACGCACCCACCCGGCACGCATACTTAACTGCGATAACGGACAAGTACAAGAAAAAGCCAGCATTTAAAAGCCGACAATTTGTGTAATACCACTGAAAAGCACTGACAGCTTGTCGGGAAAATAGCTTTGGCAACAATTTTGGTACGCAAGAGAAAAAGGAATTGAAATATGTCTAAAACAAAAAAAAGCAGCAAAGCAGAAAAAGCGGTTGATCCCTTAGAAGCATTGCAAGCACAAGTAACCGAAGCAAACGATAAATACCTGCGTTTATACGCCGAGTTTGATAATTTTAAACGCCGTACCAGCAAAGAGCGTATAGAATTGTTGCAAACTGCGGGCAAAGAAGTCATTATATCCCTATTGCCCGTATTAGACGATTTTGAACGTGGACTTAAATCGATGGAACAAGCCACCGAAGTAACCCCTATAAAAGAGGGTATTGCCTTGGTTCAGCATAAATTTAAAAATACCCTAAGCCAATTGGGGCTTAAAGAAATGGATACGCAGGGTCAGGTTTTTGATGCCGATATTCACGAGGCCATCACAAACATACCGGCCCCAAGCGATGCATTGAAAGGAAAAATAGTAGATCAACTAGAAAAAGGCTATTACCTAAACGATAAAGTAATCCGTTTTGCCAAAGTAGTAGTAGGACAATAAGTATATGGCTAAAAGAGATTATTACGACATACTCGGTGTAAGCAAAAGCGCTTCGGCCGATGAAATTAAAAAGGCCTATCGCAAATTAGCCATCAAATTCCATCCAGATAAAAACCCCGACGACAAAGCTGCGGAAGATAAATTTAAGGAAGGTGCCGAGGCCTACGAGGTATTAAGCAACGCAGAGAAAAAACAGCGCTACGACCAATTTGGCCATGCTGGAGCTGGACAAGGTGGCTCTGGCGGTGCCGGAAACATGAACATGGAAGATATTTTTAGCCAATTTGGCGATATTTTCGGTGGTGGTGGCGGTAGCCCCTTCGATAGTTTTTTTGGCGGTGGGCAATCTACACGTGGCGGACGCCGTGTAGCACGTGGCAGTAATTTGCGCATTAAAGTAAGACTCACCCTCGAAGAAATTGCCAAGGGAGTTGAGAAAAAGATAAAAGTAAACAAGCAAGTGGTTTGCCAAAGCTGTAGCGGTTCGGGGGCAAAAGACAAATCGTCGGTAAGCACCTGCCGTACCTGTGGCGGTAGTGGTGCTGTACGCCGAGTAACCAATACCATTTTGGGCCAAATGCAAACTACCAGCACCTGCCCTACTTGTAATGGCGAAGGTTCTGAAATTACCGCCAAATGCGGTACCTGCCATGGCGAAGGCTTGAGCCGTGGCGAAGAAACCATCAGCATTCAAATTCCGGCTGGCGTAAGCGAAGGCATGCAACTGTCTATGAGTGGCAAAGGCAATGCAGCCCCTCGTGGTGGCGTACCCGGCGACTTAATTATTTTGATTGAAGAAATTGAGCACGAAACCTTGAAACGTGATGGCTTTAATATTGTTTACGATTTATACATCAGTTTTGCCGATGCTGCCTTGGGCGCCAGTGTAGAAGTGCCTACCATTGATGGCAAAGCCAAATTAAAAATTGATGCCGGTACCCAAGCCGGAAAAATATTGCGCTTAAAAGGAAAGGGCATCCCGGAGGTAAACTCGTACCACCGTGGCGACGAATTAATTTATGTAAACATTTGGACACCCAAAGCCCTCTCCAAAGAAGAACGAGAGCTTGTAGAAAAGTTACAAGCATCGCCTAATTTTAAACCCCAACCGGGCAAAGGCGAAAAAAGCTTTTTCGAACGGATGAGAGAATATTTTGGTTAATAAGAAAAGCCCATCTTAGAAAAGGATGGGTTTTTTTGTAACTTAAATTCACTTAAAACATCTAAATAATAAAAAGATCGCATGTTACGCATCCAACACATTGTAAAACAATATGCCCAACACCGTGCCCTCGATGATGTGAGCATGGATATTGAAAAAGGCAGCATTTTTGGGCTATTAGGTCCGAATGGTGCAGGAAAAACCTCTCTTATTCGCATTATCAACCAAATTACCGCACCCGATAGTGGCGACGTATTTTTTAACGGAGAAAAGCTAAACCCCAAGCACATTGCCAAAATTGGCTACCTACCCGAGGAAAGAGGCCTATACAAAAAAATGGAAATTGGCGAACAGGCCCTGTACTTAGCCCAGCTCAAGGGACTTTCTAGAGCAGAGGCCACCAAGCGCATAAAATATTGGTTCGAAAAAATGGACATGCAGGGCTGGTGGAACAAAAAAGTGGAAGATTTAAGTAAGGGCATGCAACAAAAGGTACAGTTTGTGGCTACTGTATTGCACGAACCGGAACTGATTATTTTGGATGAACCTTTTTCTGGTTTCGATCCGGTAAATGCCGAAATTATTACCCAAGAAATTTTAGAGTTAAACCAAAAAGGTGCAACCATTATTTTTTCTACCCACCGCATGGAATCGGTAGAGCAACTGTGCGACAGCATTGCCTTGATTAACAAATCGCATAAAATTTTAGATGGTAAGGTAAGTGACATTAAAAATAGCTACCGTAACAATACCTTTCGTATCGAATTTACGGGACAATTTCCTGCCGAAAAAGCGGATTTATTTAGCATTGTATCTACGGGCAAGCCACACGAAATTCATATTAAAATAACGGAGGGCAAAACGCCTAACGAGGTGTTAAGCTACCTATTGCCACACATTCAAATTCAGCAACTAAGCGAAGTGATACCTAGCATAAATGATATTTTTATTCAAAAAGTAAGCAATTAATTTTATGAACAAAGTTTTACTCATCATTCAGCGTGAATACCTCACACGTGTAAAAAAGAAATCGTTTTTATTGATGACTTTTTTGGTGCCCGCCCTTATTATTGGTATGTATGCGCTTATTGCCTACTTATCGGTAAACGGAGCAGATAAGGCCACCGAAGTTCAGGTATATGACGAAAGTGAAATTTTTACATCGGAATTTAAAAATACCGAAACTGTAAGTTTTAGCGCTGGAAAAACATCATTTGCAGAAGCTAAAAAAGAAGCGGCTACCAACGAGGAAGGCTTTATTTTGCATATTCCGAAAGATATTGAACAATTGAGCAAAGTAGAATTGTACTCGAAAAAGAAAGTGGGTTTATCTACTTTGAGTACCATAAATAACCAGTTAGAAGAAATTTTACGGAACAAACAATTGAAGGATGCTGGCATTGATGCCAAAACCCTAGCAACTATCAAACCCGATATCAGCATAGATTCTAAAGAATTAACGGCAGAAGGTGAAAAAGATAGCAGTGCCGGTGCAGCTTATGCCATTGGCTTTGCTGCCGCCATTCTCATTTACATGTCGCTATTTATTTATGGCTCCCAAGTAATGCGTGGCGTTATCGAAGAAAAAACAAGCCGCATTGTAGAAGTAATTATTTCATCGGTAAAACCATTCCAACTCATGTTGGGTAAAATTATTGGCATTGGCTTGGTTGGGCTTACCCAGTTTACCTTGTGGATTGTGTTATCTACCACCTTGGTAGGCACAGCCAGTAAAATTTTGTTAAAAGACAAGGTGAGTAGCGTAAAAACAGAATTGGTAGAAGGCAAACAAAACAAAGCCATTGCAGAGGCCAGTACTAACCCAGCATTAACGGTTATTAATGCTGTGAAAACACTAAACCTGACCTACATTTTCAGTTGTTTTTTGGTGTATTTTTTAGGTGGATACCTAATTTATAGTGCCTTGTTTGCCGCGGTAGGTTCGGCTGTAGATAACGAAACAGAAACGCAGCAATTTATGCTACCCATTACCCTACCCTTGCTCTTTACCTACATCATGTCCTTCACTTTTATTCTCAATAACCCGGATAGCAGCCTCTCCTTTTGGTTGAGTATTATACCGTTCACTTCTCCCATTGCCATGATGGTTCGTTTACCCTTTGGGGTGCCTGATTGGCAATTGGCCCTTTCCATAATTTTATTAATTGGTGGTTTTATTCTCACCACTTGGATTGCCGCTAAAATTTACCGTGTAGGTATTTTAATGTACGGCAAAAAAGCAAGCTATAAAGAATTGGCCAAATGGTTGTTTTATAAAGAGTAAATGGATCAAGCGAAGAAGAATTTAATTGCCGCCGAGGCAAAAGCCTTGGCTCTATTTCAAGAAATAGAAAAGCTAGGCCTTATTCGTGCAGGCATTAGCGAAGAAGAATTAAACAAAGAAGTTTTCGAACTGGCTTTTTCTTTATTTGGGATAGAAAAATACTGGCATAAGCGCATTATTCGTGCAGGCAAAAACACCCTCCTGCCTTATAACGAAAATCCACCCAACCTGATGATTCAGGAAAACGATATATTATTTTTCGATTTTGGGCCCATATTTGATGAATGGGAAGCTGATTTTGGAAGAACCTTTGTGTTAGGCAACGATGCCGAAAAATTAAAACTTCAAGCCGATTTATACCCGGTTTGGGAGGAGTGTAAGGCTTTTTTCGACAGCAAAACTTCGCTTACAGGTACCGAATATTATAAAGAAATTGTGCACATCGCCGAGCGGTATGGCTGGTTGTTTGGCAGCGAAATTGGTGGCCACATTATCGGAAAATTTCCGCACGAACGCTTAGAAAAAGAAGTGAAAGACCATTACATCCACCGCGATAACCACACCGATTTATTTGCTAAAGATGCATCGGGAAATGTTAGAAATTGGATATTAGAAATTCACTTAATAAACCCCAAAAGAGAGTTTGGTGGATTTTTTGAGCAGTTGTTAACGGTGTAATTTTACCAACTCTTCGTATAAACGGTGTGTGGGTAAACCTACCACATTGGTATAAGAGCCCACTATTTTATCAATACCCACCAAACCTATCCATTCTTGAATGCCATAAGCGCCTGCTTTATCCATAGGTTGGCCGGTGGCTATATAATATTGAATTTGCTCGGGTGTTAAGGGCTTAAAATACACTTCCGATTTTTCATAAAAAGAATGAAATTGATGGTCTTTTAGAATACAAACGCCGGTAATTACTTCATGTTTACGGCCAGCTAATTGCGAAAGAATGGCAAAAGTATGAGCTGCATCATCGGGTTTGCCCAAAATTTGCCCATCAATAACCACCAAGGTATCTGCGGTAATAACCACTTCACCAGTTGTATCTTCATCAAAAGCTTTGGCTTTTTTTTCGGCAATATAAACGGCTACTTCCTCGGGGGTTAATTCCTCGGGGTAACTTTCATCTACATCTTTGAGTACCACCCTAAAATCGAGGCCTAAAAGAGAAAGTAATTCTTGCCTGCGTGGCGATTTAGAAGCTAAAATAAGTGGAGGAAAATTCATGATTAAGCTTTTGCCGAAGGATCTTCATCGGCCCATAGGCCTTGTACCTTTAATACTTTTTCTATGACATCGCGAACGCAACCTTGTCCACCTTTAACTGGGGAAATATATGCCGAAATGGCTTTTATCTCTTCGGCAGCATCGGCGGGGCAAGTGGCTAAACCTACCAATTTCATTACTGGATAATCGGGCACATCGTCGCCCATGTATAAAATCTGATCGGCACTTAAATCGTAGGCTAACAAAAATTCTTCAAACTTTTCTGTTTTATGCTCTACGCCTAAATAGACATCGCTAATGCCCAAGCTGGTTAAACGGCTTACAATACTTTGCGAACGGCCGCCGGTAATTATGGCAATCTTAAATCCTCTTTTTACGGCTAATTGCAAGGCATAGCCATCTTTAATGCTAAATCGGCGTAATTGCTCACCACTTTCGGTAACCAATACGGTGCCATCGGTAAGCACACCATCTACATCAAAAACAAAAGCGGTTATTTGAGAAAGCTTGGCTAGCATGGTGTTTATTGGTTATCACGCCATTCGTATACCCAAGCCGATTGAATTTGCTCTAAATGGCCTTCGTTACATTCTTCACGAGTGCCTGCAAAAGCGGGTAAGCTTAGTACCCATTCTATCAATTCGGTAAAACGAATGCGGTATATTTTAGACTCGGTAAATTCGTCGCCAAATTTCTCGTATAAGCCCATTGCAATGTCTTCGTAATCGTTCCAATGAATGGGTAAGGCGTATTTATCTTGTATCATAATTAGTGTCCTAAAAATTGGCTTTGATCGGGTAAGGTTACTTCAATATCGCCATTAATGGCTACACATTGGCAGCCTAAACGTGAGGTGATGTGTGGGTTTACTGCACGATCAATAAAATCTTCTTCTTTATCGGATATTTCTTGCAAAAAATCCATGCCTTTATTCACATAAATGTGGCAGGTACTGCATCCACAAACGCCACCGCAATTGTGTTGTAAGTCAATACCGTGATCCATGCATACATCCAGCACCGATTCGCCTTTGGCAATTTGAAGTTCTAAGGGCTCTTTTCCAGCCTCTTCGAAATTAATTTTAATGTTAAAAATGTTCATTTCGATGCAAAAATACTAAAATTAGCTTGGCAAATAATGTACCGCTATAAATTAACTATGCTTTGACTTAGCAAACGGTAGATTTCTTGTAATTGTGGTTGTTCTTTCAGGAAATCAAGATGTTTTTGGAGTATTTTTTCATCCTTACGAATAGCCGGACCGGTTTGCACTTCGCTAGGTAGCACTTGTTGTACTTTCGCTGCAGTTTCGGCAATGAGTGGGCGTAAATAATCGAAAGAAAGTCCTTTGCTTTCTACCAATTGTTGGGCTATGGCATAAACATGGTTGCTAAAATTGCAAGCAAATACGGCTGCAATGTGCAAGACCAAGCGTTGCTCCGAACTCATTTGCACGATTTTTGGCGATAACTTATGCGCCAGGGCTTCTACTTGTTTTGATACTTCGGGCGAAGAGGCCTCTACCGCAATGGGTACTTGGCTAAAATCTACCGCTTTGTCGAAAGAAAAAGTTTGCAAGGGGTATAAAACTCCGTAATTAGTGCTTGCAGCTTTTAGTACATCCATAGCTGTAGAGCCTGAGGTATGAAGCACTATCTTGTCGTCTAAATCTAAGTGTTCAACTAAAGAAAGAATAGCATCATCATTTACAGAAATGATGTATACATCGGCATTTTTTGTCAATTCGGCCAAATCACTTATAGCTTTGGCATGTACTTGTAAGGCTAAAGTTTGCGCATGTGCAAGTGTAGGACTATATACCTGCGCAATCAATATACCCGCATTATGCAGAGCTTTACCAACTTGCGTAGCTACTTTACCACTTCCCAACAATACCACTTCCATAGTTACGTAGTTTTAAGTTCGTTACGTCTACGCAAAATAGCCAAGAAAAAGCCAATGGTCATCAGTATGGTGCCACCCCAAAAAAAGTTGATATAAGGGAAAACGACTGCTTTCATTACAATCCATTTTTTCTCGGCCGGAGGGCGTTGAAAAACGGTTAATTCTAGACTATTACTTTTAGGGTTAATATTGGTGAAACGTATTTTTAATCCTAGTTCTTCAATGGTTTTACCAAAGTCGTATACATTACCATCTTTTATAACAAATACAGGATCAACCACTTGTTTCTTAGCTTTTGATAACACTTCTAGACTAAGTGCTACAGATACATCGTTTGCGCTTAATGCCATATTGTTTACATACACTCCTTTTTTAATTGCTTTTACCACAATTTTAGCATCACGAACAGCAATGGTATCTCCTAACTTTACAGCACGAATACTAGGCTTTCCAAAATCTTCCTCTTCGCTATGGCCTTCATGTGGTTCGTGTGCAGCTTCTTCCTTTAAAGGCACGCTGCTTACATGCGTATAAATATCTTTCCAGAGGTAATGGCGGGTATCTGGCGAAGCAATGATTTGGCGCATTTTAACATTTTGTTGCGCATTCGGGTACAAATCAAAATTCTCTGTTACTTTAGCCGTTTCGGGGTCAATTACTTGATAATTTACCCGGTACAAGGTATTGGGACCACTTACCGAATCTCCCAAATAAGTAACCGTATACTTATCCATTTGTATGGGCTCGTTTAAATACAAAATGATGTTTTCTCTCGGGTTATTATCTTTAGCAAACTCTTGCCCAAAGCCAATTCCAGAAGTATTCACTGAAATAACTTTATTGGTTGCTGCAGCCACCATGGCACCAATCAATAAAAGTGCAAAACCTATGTGCGCTAGGGCTGAACCCGCTAGTTTCCATTTACCCAAAATAGCATTATACAAAATACCGGCATTGCACACTACAGAAAATATGGAGCTAAACATGAGCAACATAAACATAGGGTTGGTATAAATACCACCAATATAGCCTGCTAAACCGGTTAGTACGGCGGCAATAAGTGCTGCTCGGCCTAACTGAATATAAAATGAGCGTATATCTGTTTTTTTGTATTTTAAAAATTGACTAAAGCCCGAAATAAATGCAATTACCAATGCAAAAGGCAATTGCCACTTATTATAATGGGCAATTACTTGAGTGGGTGGGGCAATTTCGGTACCAAAAATTTTATTAAAAACAGGGATAGATGTGGTTGCCAAAATTTGCAAACAAGCTAACCCGAGAACTATGGCGCCAACAAATAACCAAAACTCACGTGAGTATGTTTCTTCTTCTTTTGCAGAAAATGGCATGTATTTCCAGCGTATTAGAACCAATATAATGGCAATAAGTGTAAATACACTAATAAATACGAGCAATTGCCAAAACATGCCTAAATCGGTAAATGAATGCACAGAGGTTTCACCCAAAATGCCACTTCGTGTTAAGAAAGAAGCATATAATACCAACACAAAACTTACCAGCGTAAGAAAGGTAGCGGTAAAATAGGCTTGTCCAGAATGTTTGTAGGCTAATAAAACATGTACAGCGGCAATTAGTGTAATCCACGGAATGAGGGAGGCATTTTCTACAGGATCCCAAGCCCAAAAACCACCGAAATTGAGCGCTTCATATGCCCAAAAGGAACCCATAATAATTCCCGCTCCTAAAACCATTACGGCAAATAATGCCCAAGGCAAAGCCATGCTAATCCACTCGGTATAACGTTTTTGCCACAAGCCTGCTAGGGCATAGGCAAAGGGAACAATCATAGAGGCAAAGCCTAAAAATAAAGTGGGTGGATGGATAACCATCCAGTAGTTTTGAAGCAATGGATTGAGGCCATTTCCATCAGCAACCATGCTTAAATAATCCGGGCGGGCAAAAATAGGGGCCTGTACGGCATCTCTTAATAAAATGAAGGGTGAACTACCTACACGGATGCCTAAAATTTCAACGCCTAACAACATAGAAGCCAAAAATGTTTGTGATAACATAATCACCGCCATTACCGGTGGCTCCCACGATTTTGCTTTACGTACTAATACAAAGCCTAAAACAGATTGCCAAAAGGTCCAGAGCCAAAAACTACCCTCTTGCCCTTCCCAAAAACATGAAATAATGTAATATACGGGTAGAGATTTTGAAGAGTGCGCCCAAGCATAATGGTATTCGAAAAGATGATTGTAAATTATATAAAATAAGCAGGTACCAATGCCTATAATGGCCATTAAATTGACGAAATAAGCCGAACGGGCAATTTTTAACCACGAGCCATCGGGCTTATCTTTTATGGTTTCAAAATAATAACTGAGAGTAGCTAGTAGTGCAGCAGCAAATGATAATACGACAAAAAACTGACCTAATTTACCCGGCCAAAGGTGTTCACCTATAAAAACAGTATCCATATTTTAGCTTTGCTGTAGAGTAGATTTCACTTCAACCTGATCTTTATTGTATTTGGAAGGACATTTCATCAAAATTTTAGAAGCATGAAACTCCTCACCTACCATTTTCCCGGTTAAGACAATTTGTTCTGAACGTTCAAAGTCTTGCGGTTTAGTACCCGTAAAAACAATCTTACATGCCGTGCCCTTATTATCATTTACATAAAATGAAAAATAATTGGCATCTTTTTTCGGATTATAAACCATATCCTTGGCCAAATCTAAACGGCCAACCACATGTAATTCGGCTGCGGAGTCTTTGGCATCGTTAAAACTTCCATAGGTACTAGAATCGGCATAGGTAGAAATGATAACGCCAATGGCTACTGCAATAATACCTATTAAAAGAATGGCACTTTTTTTCATACTAGCTGTATAATTGATTCAAAATAGTACCACAAAAATAAGGATTATCCGAGGGAGAAAACGAATAATTATGGCTTTAAGTCCCGAATTTTTACCCAAATTATACACAAAAAAAGGGAAGCCGTGCACGGCTTCCCTTTTTACATGAACTTAGCTGTATTTATGGCCAAACACCCATGTTTGAGTACGATACGGCTATTTTATCAATAGCATTCACAAAGGCAGCTATACGTAAGGTTTTAATTTTCGGATTAGCCATTTTCACATCTCTAATCTCGTGGTAAGAACGTATCATGGTATCTTCTAAACCAGAATTAACCAATTCTAGCTCTGTAGCACCTTTAACAATAACGCTACGCTGCTCTGGACTTAATTTTACACCAGTAGTTGTTTCCACCATATTTACTATGTTTTCGTTGGCAGTTTCTTCATAGCGTTTATCCATACGACCAAAAGCAACATGTGAAAGATTTTTCAACCATTCAAAATACGAAACCGTTACACCGCCTGCATTGCAATACATATCAGGGATAATGATACCGCCTTGTTTTACAAACATTTCCTCTGCAGCTGGGGTAGTTGGGCCGTTAGCTCCTTCGGCAATAATTTTTGCATGAATACGTACAACGTTTTCTTCTGTAATTTGATTTTCTAAAGCAGCTGGCACTAAAATATCACAAGGTTGCTCTAATCCTTCGAGCGATTTTTTGAATTCTTTTTGGGCTCCTTTAAATCCTAATATAGACCCGGTGGCTTTGCGGTGATTGAAAACCTCATCTAGATCTAAGCCTTTTTCGTTGTAAATAGCCCCTTCAAATTCGCAAAGGCCAACAATAATGGCACCAAACTCGGCTAAAAATTTAGCAGAATGATAGCCTACATTTCCTAAACCTTGTACAATTACTCGTTTACCGGCCAAACCTGGGATTAAACCTAGCGCTTTCATATCTTCTGCAACGCTTACGCATTCGCGAACCGCAATGGCTACGCCTCTACCGGTTGCCTCACGACGACCGGCAATACCGTGTAAGGCAATGGGTTTACCAGTTACACAACCAAGGGCATCTAATTGGCCTGGGTTCATGGTTTGGTAGGTATCTGCAATCCAACTCATTTCACGCTCACCAGAACCGTAATCGGGGGCAGGAACATCAATACCGGGACCAATAAAATTTTTCTTAACCAATTCTACGGTATAACGTCTGGTTATATTTTCTAATTCAGCAAGTGTATAATTTTTCGGGTTTATTTTAATACCACCTTTTGCACCACCAAAGGGTACGTTGACAATGGCACATTTGTAAGTCATTAAAGCCGCTAAAGCCATTACTTCATCCTCATTTACCATTTCGCTGTAACGAATACCGCCTTTGGTTGGCGATTTGTGATGAGAGTGCTCTACACGCCACGCATCTATTACTTCTAAACCATCGCCTTTTCTAATAGGAAAACGGAAACGGTACACACTGTTACACGATTTAATTTGATCTAATAAACCGGCAGGGTGATTGGTAAACTGTGCCGCATGATCAAAGAATTGGCATACGTCTCCGAAAAAAGTTAGTTCTTCAGAGGCTGCTCCTGATTTTGTTGACATATTTTGTTTGTATTAATTGACTGATTAGTTCGATGCAAAGTTGAGTGAAAAAATATCACTCTTGCAAATAAAAAATTGTTAGTGTATGGCTTACACATTTGCTAAAAATTAACAAAACAGAGCCAATTATATTTTAGTGCCGTTTTTTTCTAGTTTACTTACTTTCTTATCTATAGAAAATAAAAAAACTAAAACGCCCGCTAAAATAACCGACATCACGCTGACTACCACATAAATCTTACCCGAACTTCTTAAGCCATCGGCCATTTCAACAGACGACGATTGGGCCAAAACTGATAATGAGATTGCAGAAAGCAACGTTAATAAACTTAATTTTTTTATCATAATTACTAAAATTGATGCTGTAATAAACGGATGCGGTACCGAATGTTACTCAGCCAAACTCCAAGTAAGATCCACCCAATTACGGCCGGATAAAATACCAAACGCATATTGCTATCCAAATCGTACGAGTTAAAGCCTGGGTTACCTCCGTTTCCTGGATGTAAGGAGTCTGTCATTCGGGGTAGTATAAATAACAATACAACCATAATAGGAAAGGCGAAAATATTATAGATGGCAGAGATTTTAGCTCTTTTCTGCGATTCATCAATAGAACTCCGCAATACGATATAGGCTAAATACATCAGGGTAGATATGGCGGAACCATTTAATTTCGGATCATTGGGCCAAGGGGCTCCCCATGTAAAATTTGCCCAAATCATGCCAGTACCTAAGCCTAAAAAACCAAATACAATACCCGTATTTACAGTTTCAACGGCCATAAAATCGTGCTTTTCATCAGCAGACGACAAGTACTTAATGCTATTAATTACCGAAAGAAGGTAAAGGAATATCATGGTGAACCACATAGGCACGTGAAAATATAGATTACGAATAGTTTCGTGCAAAATGGGCAATCTAGGGACTGCTACTAATAGGCCTGCTATAAAGGAATAAATCAGGAGTATAGCCGCTAAAATTTTCCACCAATTTTTAGTCATATAGGGGAGATTAATCACGCCAAAGGTAAGGAAACAAAACCAAAGAGGATGCAATAACTAGTACATTCAAACTAAGCAAAATGACTATCTCATCGTAACTCACAGCCCTATCCAAACCATCCATGGCATTTTTAGAAAATTTGATAAGCAAAATGAGTAAAGGAATAATAACCGGAAAACTAAGTACCGCCATTAAATTGCCGGGGTTATTCGCTTTTGCTGCAATACCCGAAATCATAGTAAATACACTGGCAAAACTTATACTACCTAACAGTACCGCCAAAAAATAAAATACAAGGTCTTGAACCTGATTTGAAAACACAACTTGATAGAAGAATAGTGCTAAGCTAGACAACAGCAGCATGAGCAAGCAGTTGTAAATAATTTTAGAAAGAATAATGGCTTGAGGTGATGCCAAGGTATACAAATACAAGTGTCGGCCTGCCGGCTCTTGCACAAAGCTTTTTACCAGGGCATTAATAGAGGCAAACAAAAGAATAATCCAAAACAACACGTTCCAGGTTGGGCCTTGTATGCCTCCTTTAAACGATAAATAACACACAAAAATGGTTGAAACTACATACAACAATATACCATTTAAGGCATACCGCGAACGCCATTCTAAAATGAGTTCTTTAGCTATAAGAGATTTCACTTGGTGTATCAAGCTCATGCCACAAAGATAATTTTAATTTGCCTAGCTACTAAAAGTAAAATGCGTAATTTCAATACTCATGTATAGTTCAAATCTGCATAGCCCCATTGGCATCTTGCTCATAGAAGCAGATGAAGTATCTGTTCGGAGTATTCAATTTGTAGAAAATGAAATAAGACAAGATCAGAGTGAATTAACCGAATGGGCTAAAATTGAGCTTTCGGCTTATTTTGAGGGTAAATTGAGCACATTTACATTCCCCATGCAACAGAATGGCAGCCCTTTTCAGCAAGGGGTTTGGCAAGAACTCCAGCAAATTAAACCCGGCCACCCCATAAGCTATACCGAGTTAGCAAAAAGGTTACAAAACTCCTTGGCCATTCGGGCAATTGCCGCTACAAACGGAAAAAATAAACTTTTAATTGCTATACCCTGCCACAGGGTAATTGGCAGCAAAGGCGATTTAGTGGGCTACGCAGGCGAACTTTGGCGCAAAGAATGGTTACTGAAACACGAAACCAAAATGACTGGTATTGGGCAAGCTAGCTTATTTTAGGAATACGCTTATCAACCAAGCTAAACCAAAGTGGCGGAAACAGGGCCGGCAAAAACATACTGGCGTAACCCCCTGGCAATACGGGGCTATTCTCATAAGTAAGCAAGGTATTAAAAGACTTGGCCGCATGAAAATGATGATCGGAATGTCGGCTTAAATCAATTAAAAAATAGCGGCTAACTACCTTATCACTTTGCCAAGAATGAAGCTCGTTTACCCGTTCTTTTTCGTTACGGCGTAAGCCATAATGCTCTATATAATTGGTGTATTCTAATAATAAATTCGCAACTGTAGCTTGCAACAAGTAGGCGGCGGCTACCCAAATACCAAAAAAATAGGTTAAGGCGCTCAATAGTAAAAAACCTCCTGCATACACGGCTACCACATAGTTGTGTAAACCATAGCCCCATTTACCCGCTTTATCACATCTAATTTTTTCGAGGGCTAGCGATTGCAGCAATTGCCCAGATATAGAGCGAAAAGCAAAAGCATATACCGTTTCGCCTTTAAGGGCACTAACCGGATCGGCAGCAGTACCTACCGATTTATGATGAATGCGTAAATGGTGTACATAGAAATACGGATTTAATACCGTAAACAATAAAAGTCGGCCTAAAAAATTCCAGAATTTTGCTTTGCGATGGATGAGTTCGTGCGCAGCAATAATACCCATAGAGCCAGTAGCTGTACCAGTAGAAAGTGCCGCCAATAAAATCCAGTAGCCACTTATGATTTGCGTATAAACCCCATAAATTAAACTGGTTACAGCCAATAACTGTCCAACAACTACAAAAAATAGCAAAAGGTCGGGCAGTACATCATCTTCGCCAGCTTCATTGCTTTTATCTTCGGGCAATAGCAGTTCGCCTAAGGCCAGCACCACAAAGGTAAAAGCAAAATTACTCAAGGTATACCAACCTCCATTTAAATTACCGAGCAGCACAAAAGCTACCGGAAAAAGGTTGAGAAAATATTTCCAGTTTCTAAGAGAGTTTGTTTGTACAGTTTGCATCATCAAAATTTAGGATTGAAGATACGGAAAATTGTGAAAACAAAAATTATTATTGCCCAACTTTCAGTTCCATTTTATCGGCAAAATGAGCGCAATAATCACGCAAATCGCCTACAATGGCCTCTTCGCCAGTAGCCCGCAAAAAGCTATCACCCATGGTTTGTAGGGTTTCGTAAAAAAACCGCTTCATTTCATCGGCTGGCATATCTTTTGTCCACAAATCAATGCGCAACGAGTTTTTATAGTTATGATCCCAGAGGGCCAACATCATAGATTTTACCGGCAGGGCCTCTTTATTTTGCGAATCGGTTGATTCCCATAAAATGCTTTCCGGAATGTTTTGATCGTCTAGTTCGATGGTGAGTTTTATTTCAGCTTTTTTCATATCTCAATGAAGATTTATATCTTTTTAGTCAAATCGTTTCGATTTCTTTTTGGGAGCTCCGGGCTTTGTCGGGCCTTTAGCTTTTGGTTTAGGGCGGTCGCCCTTAGTGTTTTTTAATTTTTTCTCGTGAAAGGCTCCCTGAAAATCCGGATTATCTTTACGTTTTTGTAAATCTATTTCACGAGCCATAACTTGGCGCTCTTCGTAAGGTGTTTCTTCAACAAAAACCGCAGCTGGCAATTCGGCCACAGGAATAGTTTGGCGCATTAACTTTTCTATTTTTTTAATGTAAAACTCTTCCGATTCGGCACAAAAAGTAATGGCTTCGCCACTTTTGTACGCCCTGCCGGTACGGCCAATTCGGTGTACATAATCTTCAATAATAATGGGCACATCAAAATTAATTACATGACTCACATCGGCTACGTCTAAGCCTCTAGCAGCCACATCGGTAGCCACCAACATTCTAATATTGCCCTCTTTAAATGCATTTATAGAATTTATACGGGTATTTTGCCCTTTGTTGGCATGAATTACCCGCACTTGTCCGGCGCCGTAACGACGTTCTAAATAATGAAAAATATTATCGGCTACGGTTTTGGTTTTGCAAAACACAATCAAGCGATGAAAACGTTCATCATCTTTAAGCAGCTCTTGCAACAAGTTTAACTTGGTTTTTAAGTTAGGCACCCGGTACAAAACTTGGCTTACCGTATGGGCTGGTGTGGCTTGTGCAGCCACCTCTATTATTAAAGGGAATTTTAAGAAATCGCCCGAAATTTTATGCACCAATTCACTCATAGTTGCCGAAAAAAGCAAATTTTGGCGCTTGCGGGGTACTACTTCTAAAATGCGGTGAATAGAGCCAATAAAGCCCATATCCATCATTTTATCAGCCTCATCTAATACCAAAAACTGTATAGATTTAGTAACAATATGTCCGGCTAAGTATAAGTCTAAAAAGCGGCCAGGGGTGGCAACCACTATATCGGCACCTTTTTCTAAAGCTGCAATTTGTGTTTTAGGACCAAGGCCTCCGTAAATAACCACGGTGCGTAAATCGGTGTATTTAGCGAAAGAAATGATGTTTTCTTCTATTTGCATGGCCAACTCCCGTGTAGGTGCCAAAATTAATGCTCGAGGATGCTGTCCCTGAGCGTACTTTAATTTCATAAGCAGAGGCAACACATAGGCAGCCGTTTTACCGGTGCCTGTTTGCGCAATGCCCATCATATCTTGACCCGATAAGATAGGTGCAATGGCCTTCTGCTGAATAGGTGTAGGCTGGGTATAACCAGCCTCTTCTATCGCATTTAAGAGCTGTCTGTTTAATTTAAAATCTTCGAAATTGGTGGCCATTGGCGCAAAGATACATTTTTACGCTCCAATACGTTTGTATTCGCTAAATAGATTATTCTAACACATGAGGATGCATGGCTTAAGCATATGTAAAACAAGGAAGGCATTCTTTTTAGAATCAATCTAAATAGCTACCTTTGAACTCCAATTAATTCACCCCCATGGCAAAAGTATCCATCAATTTAGCAACCGGCTCTTTGCAAAAAGAAGACCTTATTGTGGGTATAGATTTGGGAACCACCAATAGCTTGGTGGCATTTATCAATCCCGATGGTAAAGCCCAAGTAATTAACGACACGGGCAAAGGCGAATTGGTGCCATCGATTATACATTTTGCGAAAGATGGCAGCCTAGTAGTTGGCAACCAAGCGAAAGAATTTTTAACTACCGATCCCCAAAACACTATATTTTCTGTAAAACGATTGCTTGGCAGATCGTTTGGAGATATTGCGGCGCATCGCGATTTTTTTTCGTACAAGGTGATTGACGATAACCAAGAAAGCTTGGTAAAAATAATGGTGGGCGAAAAATTTTATACGCCCATTGAGCTTTCGGCATTAATTTTAAAGGAGCTTAAAGAACGGGCCGAACATGCGCTAAAAACGCCGGTTACCCGGGCGGTAATTACGGTACCCGCTTATTTTAACGATAGCCAACGCCAAGCCACCCGTGATGCCGGAAAACTAGCCGGATTGGATGTGTTGCGCATGGTAAACGAACCCACCGCCGCCAGCTTGGCTTACGGCATTGGCTTACAAGCCGATGAGGAAAAAACCATCGCGGTATACGATTTAGGCGGAGGCACCTTCGACGTTTCTATTTTACACATACAAAATGGCATTTTTGAGGTATTGGCCACCAATGGCAATACTTTTTTAGGTGGCGACGATTTTGACAGAGCTATTGTTGACTTTTGGGTACAAGAAAATAAACTCGACTTAAAAAGCCTAAGCGAAAACCAAGAATTGGCACAAGGCCTACGCCTAAAAGCCGAAGAAGCCAAAAAAGCATTAGGCACCCAAAATCTGTTTAATGAAAGCTTAAACGGGATTCCATTGGCCATCAGCAAACAAAAATTCGAAGAACTTATACAACCTAAATTAGCCGAAACTTTAGCGTGTTGCCAAAAAGCTCTAAGTGATGCGAATTTAAAGGCAGAAAATATCGACGAAGTCATTATGGTGGGTGGTTCTACCCGAACCCCATCCGTAAAACAAGCCGTTGCCGCATTTTTTGGCAAACCTGTACACGATGAGCTAAATCCAGATGAGGTAGTAGCCCTGGGTGCAGCCATTCAATCGGATATTTTAGCGGGTAACCGCTCCGATATTTTATTATTGGATGTAACCCCCTTATCATTAGGAATAGAAACCATGGGCGGTTTGATGGATGTAATTATTGCACGAAATGCCAAAATACCTACCAAGGCTGGCCGCCAGTACACCACCTCGGTAGATGGGCAAGTGAACCTAAAAATTTCGGTTTTCCAAGGCGAACGTGATTTGGTAAAAGAAAATAGAAAATTAGCCGAATTTGACTTGAAAGGAATTCCGGCTATGCCTGCAGGATTACCCAAAATAGATATTAATTTTTTGCTGAATGCCGATGGTATTTTAACCGTGCAAGCCATAGAATTACGTTCGGGTGTAAAGCAAGAAGTTGAAGTAAAACCAACTTACGGCCTTAGCGATGAAGAAGTGGAACAAATGTTACTAGATAGCATTGCACATGCGCAAGAAGATGTAGCCCAACGCATGCTCATTGAAGCTCGCACCGAGGCCGAACAAATGGCTTATACCGCTGACCGTTTCTTAGCTAAAAACGCTCAATTTTTACAAGATTTTGAAATTGCACAAAGCCGCCAATTGCTTGAACAATTACGAGCAAGTTTAAACTCTGGAGATAAGGATTTGATGCTGAAACAAGTGGAAGCACTGAATGAATACACCCGCCCCTTTGCCGAACGAGTAATGGATGTAGCCATTGCTACTGCCATGAATGGCAAACAAATTGATTAATTAAGATAAATAACTTCTTTTTTATTAATAATTTTTATATAAAATTAATTTTATCTTTTGTGATAAAAGTTTAATTTTTTATTTATTTTTATTTCGCTTAGATTTAATCCAACACCTACACTAGTGCTTCATTTCTAGGTTTTTAATCTAAGCAAGATTAAGTACAGCGTAAACCGTTGTGATTATAAACCAAACACCAAAGGTATGACTATCGGAAAATTGTGTACTCAAACAATGGATAAACTATTGGAGGGAGTTCAACTGATTGATTTTAACTGGCAATATATCTATGTAAACAACACCATTGTAAAACAGAGCAAATGTAGAAAAAAAGAGGAGCTGCTCGGCTTTACTATGATGGAAAAATTTCCAGGCATTGAAAAAACCGACATGTTTAAGATGCTCCATTTTTGTATGCAAGAACGAGAGCCGGCTTGTTTTGAAAATGACTTTTCTTTTTCTGACGGGAGTATGAAATATTTCGAATTAAGGATACAACCCGTTCCAGAAGGCATTTGTATCCTCTCCATGGATGTAACGGAAAGAAAAAAAGCTAAAGAACAACGTATAAAATTTATACAAGGATTGGAGGAAATGCTTTACATGACGTCCATAAAGGTAGGGCAGCCCGTATCAAACATTTTGGGCTTATCCGATTTACTAGCGGATGAAACATTAGATCAAGTGGAGCTCAAAGAAATTTGTGATTTTATGAAAGAATCAGCCATGCAACTCGATGAATTTACCACAGAACTTAGAACGTTCATTCACAACTTAAAAAAGCAATAACTATACTTTCCTATTTTTTATCCAATAGGAAGTTTTTACAGTTTGACTAACAGTAGTGCTTTTTTTGGTTTGATTTTGCATGAGTTGAGCTGCAACTAAAGCTGCAATAAACGCTTCTTGCCTATTTTCATGCAGCAAGCTAGTAGGCTGAAAGTAGTTTTTTACAAAATGGGTGTCGAAATTACCCGAAGTAAAAGCCTCGTGTTGCATCACAAATTTCCCAAAGCCTAATGTAGTTTCTATACCGGTAATTTGGTATTCATCAATAGCACGAATCATGCGCTCTATGGCTTGCGCTCTATTTTCGCCATAGGTGATTAATTTGGCAATCATGGGGTCGTAATAAATCGGAATTTCCATGCCCTCTTCAAAACCATCATCTACCCGAACACCGGGGCCTTGTGGCAAGCGGTAAGTTTCTAAGGTGCCTATATCGGGTAAAAAATTCGTCGCCGGATCTTCGGCATATACCCGCAATTCAATGGCATGGCCTTTCATGGCAATGTCTTCTTGAGTAAAGCTCAATTTTTCGCCACGAGCAATTTTTAGTTGTTCTTTTACCAAATCTAAACCTGTAATCAATTCGGTTACCGGATGTTCCACCTGCAAGCGGGTATTCATTTCTAAGAAAAAGAAATCAAGATTTTCATCCAATATAAATTCAACCGTTCCGGCACCGGTATAGTTACACGAACGGGCTACATCTACAGCACATTTTCCCATTTTTTCTCGAATTTCAGGCGTAAGAATGGCAGAAGGTGCTTCTTCAATTACCTTTTGGTGACGACGTTGTACGGAACAATCTCGTTCAAATAAATGCACAATATTGCCGTAATTATCGCCTAAAACTTGTATTTCAATATGGCGTGGAGAGCCTACATAACGTTCTATAAACACCGCCCCATCACCAAAGGCAGAAGTCGCTTCAGAAACGGCTAGGTGCATTTGTTCTTCAAAATCGGCGGCACCCTCTACAATACGCATGCCCTTACCACCGCCACCAGCAGCCGCTTTAATCAAAATTGGAAAACCAACCTCAATAGCTCTTTTTTTCGCTACCTCGATATCCGAAATGGCTTCTTCTGTTCCGGGAACCATCGGAATATTGTATTTTTGGGCTGCAGCCTTTGCCGATAATTTATTCCCCATCATCTCCATGGCTTCGGGCGATGGCCCCACTAACACTAAGCCAGCTTTTTGTACGGCTCTAGCAAAAGCAGCATTCTCCGACAAAAAACCATAACCCGGGTGAATGGCCTCGGCACCTGTTTGTTTACAGGCATCGATAATTTTCTCAATTACTAAATAAGATTGATTGGAAGCTGCCGGACCAATGCATATCGCCTCGTCGGCATAACGTACGTGTAGTGCATTGCGATCGGCCTCTGAATAGACTGCTACCGTAGCAATGCCCATTTCTTTTGCCGAACGCATAATGCGCAAAGCAATTTCACCTCTATTGGCTATCAACAATTTTTTCATTCAAACAAATGTAGGAGAATGAAGCTAAAAAAGCTTTATCTAAAATAAAAACTATCGAGCTATAACAAGGGTACGCATTTGCTGGATACTTCCATTCTGCAAACGGGCATAATAAATTCCAGGACCCCAACCTTCATCTTCAAAAGTTAATTGGTGCGTACCGGCTGTCATAACCCCATCGTGCAACACTTTTATTAACTGGCCTTGTACATTAAACACTTGCACCAAAGTAAATCCTGCAGTGGTAATAATTTCGATGGTAGTACTACCTGTAAATGGGTTGGGATAATTTGAAATTAGTTTTTTCCCTGCATTTAGGTTCGGGTTGGTTATAACACCCCCAGTTGAGCAGGTATAGCTTGGCTTGATAAGATCTAAGGATTGAAAATTTTTCAACATTACATTGTTAAGGGTGCTTGTTGGCACACAAAACCACTTTTGGAGTAAGCTTGCATATACCGAGCGGAAATCGTGTTGCATAGGTAAATTATCGTATTCATTTACCGTAGTTCCAATTACCGGATTGGTACCTAGCACACCGCCTTTAACCGGATCGCCAAACACAAATAAAGGTGCAGCCGCACCATGGTCGGTACCACCACTAGAATTCGATTTAACACGTCGGCCAAACTCAGAAAAAGTCATACCAACAACACGATTTGAAACTTTTAAATACGTTAAATCATCTTGGAAAGCCTTAATCGCATCGGATACTTTTTGCAATAAACTAGCATGAAAGCCCAATTCTTTTTGCGTAGCATCTACTTGGCCTGCATGGGTGTCAAAACCACCGATACTTACCATATAAATACGGGTTTTTAAGCCACCTGCTATTAAACGTGATACAATTTTAAGTTGATTGGCTAAATAATTAGAAGTGGGATAGGGCACTTGCTGAGTTACTTTTGCAGCCGCAGCTTTAATTACCGTAGCAAATTGTTGCGTTTGCTGTGTTACCTGTCTGATGTAGGTTAGCTCTTTCCCTGCAGGCGTATTTGGCGCTGCATCTTGCACGCCATTAATCAAGTTGTAAAAATTATTCGGATCTGAAATGGCCATACCCATATTGGCACCCGGACCTTGTAAACCAGGAGAAACTACCGATCCAATTTGAATAGCTAAGGGATCAGGCATGGTTGCATTCGGATAACCTACTGGAAAATTCGGATATTCTTCGTTTAAATAACGGCCTGCCCAGCCAGATGATAATACTTGGTTACTATCTGATGCGGTAAGCCATATATCTGTTGCTCTAAAATGCGAATAGTTGGGCGATGGATAGCCCACAGATTGTAAAACGGCCAATTTCCCCTCATCGAATAGGGTTTTTAGACCCGTCATAGCTGGGTGTAAGCCCGTGGTAGCAAATCCTGCTAAAGGCAAAATTTTATTTTCTGGGAGTATGATATTAGACCTAGCCGAGGATAAATTGCTATATTGATCAATCGGGATAACGGTATTTAAACCATCATTACCACCATTTAGCTGAATAAGCACCAATACATGATCGGTCTCGGTATTGGCCGCAGTTAGAGCCGAGAGCCACGATGTAGCTCCAATTGCCTCGAAAGTAAAGCCCCCAATTAATGAAGGAATAACGGCAGCTGGTACAGCTGTTCTTATAAACGCTCTTCTTTTCATAGCTAGGTTAACTGATACTCGGCTAAATTCATTAAATACTTATAAAAAGCAAGCAACCTGGTGAGCACTATTTTATAGAAAGATGCATTACTCGGGTTATTTTTATAATCTGTCCAAGCACTAGTCCAATAAATATCGGTTGATTGGCCAGAAAGTAGAATGGTCTTTAAAAAGTCTTTCAACGCTTGTGAAACAGGAATACTGTACAACATAGCCAAGGAATCGTTAATTAACACATTGGGGTCTGCAGGATTGGATAAACCATCGGCAAATGCAATAGGATCAATTAAAATGGTACTCCCATTTCGGGTATAACCAGAGCCTACAAGCCTATCTGTAAATTGATTACGCTTGGGTAGAGTATCTGCATTAATCCAAATTTCATAAAACTGTGGCGCCTGATAATAAGCAGGCCAACCTGCTACATTGGGCGGATCGCCAATATTTTGCTGTAAATTACTAGCAACCGACTGAACATAACCCCACATGTAGTATGCATTTTTGGCGTTAGTATTTATATTCGGAAAGCCTACTTCAAATTCGCGACACAAGCCTACCGTTAATTCAACAGGACTTTTTATCACACATCCCCTATTCAAAGGATCGAAAAAGTGTTCGCTAGCAAAAAGTGCGGCTAAAACAGGTTTTATTTCATAGTTATTCTGACGAAAAATGGCTGCAAGGGGCGCAATCACATTATTCTCGGTGGCCGCATCTATTTCGTAATACACAAAATAGCGATAAATACGACGGCAGATATACAATGCAACCTCATCGCTTGCAAAAATCATGTTGAGTAATTCATCCAATTCGGTAGCACCGGCAGCACCAGATTTACCACCTATAACGGTATTACCATAAAAGGAAGAAAATTGTTTATTTGCTGTATCGTGGCGGGTGGAGTCGAAAAATCCTTGCGCTTGTCCATTAATACGATAACCGGTTAGCACCCTAGCTGCCGCTTTTACATCATCTTCGGTATATTGAGAATTTGGGCCTTTACCAAGTGTGAAAAGCTCTTGTAATTCTCTGGCATAATTTTCGTCGGGTGCTGTTTTGGTATTGTATTGCCCATTTAAATAATTCAGCATGGCCGCATCGAGCGTTATTTCTTTAACTAAGGTTTTAAAATTACCTAAAGCTCTGTTGCGAATTAATGTATTATTTAAGTAGGCATACCTGGCGTATCCGATTTCTACCAATTGGGTAGAAAAATGATTGTGCCAGAATAGGACCATTTTTTCTATACAACTCTGCTCCTCTTGTATCATCAGGCCAGTCCACCAGGCTTTAAAGCTAACTTCACGCCAATAATTGGCTGTTCCATCGGTATATGGTGCATTTATCCAGGTTTGGCCATAGGGAACATCCGGGTCGGTATAATTGGCATCGTTATATACATTTACAGGAGGCGTTGGGGCCGAACTAGGCAGGGTTAGAATTTTAGCAATAACCTGCGCTAAACTTAAACCAGAAAGGGCCTGTATATCCGATGGCTTTGCGCCAAAACCACTGCGTTTTAATAAATGGATGAGCGCATCTTTACCAAAAACTCCGGTATAGGGGTTTAGCCCAGAAGCGGTTCTGAATGATGTAGAAGATTTAGCAGATGGTTGGTCCATATACGCTATGTGTGTTTAGACAAATAAATGTACGAAAAAGGTTTTAAGAATACCAAATTACCTACTCAGATTCAGCGCATTAAGAGTGTTCACCACGTAGGCAAGGTGTTCGGCGTTTACATCTAAATGGGTTACCAAACGGACCTGTTGTTTGCCAAATGTGTTACATAAAATACCCATTAAACCTAATTGATGCACTAAATCTTCCGCAGGATAAGCATCGTGCAATTCAAAAATAACAATATTGGTATCTACCGGCATCACCGATTTTACATAGGGCTGTTTTAGCAAGGCCTCTCCCAACACTTGAGCATGCTGATGGTCTTCTGCTAAACGTTTTACCTGATGATCGAGGGCATACATACCCGCGGCGGCTAAATAACCGGCTTGGCGCATGCCTCCACCAAATACTTTACGAATTCTACGGGCTTGCTTAATGGTTTCTGCACTGCCTAATAAAACTGAACCTACCGGAGCACCCAATCCCTTTGACAAGCAAACAGATATACCATCGAAGAGTTTGCCATAGCCTTTCGGATCGTCGCCAGTGGCAACAAGTGCATTAAAAATGCGGGCTCCATCTAAATGTAATTTTAAGCTACGCTCTTTACACAAGTTGGCAATTGGGGTTAATTGCGAAAGCGTATAACAGCTACCTCCACCTCTATTTACCGTATTTTCCACCACTACTAAACTGGTACGTGGGTAATGAATATTTTCAGGATTAATTTGTTCGGCAATTTGCTCGGCCGTTAAACGCCCTCTATCTCCCTCTAATAATCGCACCGAAGCTGCAGAGTTAAAGGCAATGCCTCCACCTTCATAGCGATAAACATGTGCAGTTTCATCAGCAATTACTTCATCTAAGGGTTGGGTAAAACACTTAATGGCAATCTGGTTGGTCATGGTACCCGAAGGGCAAAACAAACCAGCTTCCATGCCAAAAGTATGAGCCAATTTGCGCTCAAGGGCGTTTACGGTCTCGTCTTCGCCATATACATCATCGCCAACTTGGGCGCTCCACATGGCTTCTAACATCCCCTTTGTGGGTTTTGTTACGGTATCGCTTCTTAAATCAACTTTCATTTTCATCGTTCAATGCATCTAATTTATCCTTTTATACCGAAGATTTTGAAAATATAATTCATAATTATGCCAATTAATGTATTTTAGCGTCAACCAATTCTAAAGTGTACCATGATTATTATTGCCGACGGAGGTTCTACCAAAACAAGCTGGTGCTTATTAACCGATACTCAACAAAAAATTTATTTCAATACCGAAGGATATAACCCCTATTTTTCGAGCACCGAATACATCATAGATTCGCTTAAAAACAACCTGCCAACCGATTTAGCACGAGCTGAAATTAGCGAAGTATACTATTATGGTGCAGGTTGCTCTACCGACGAAAAAGTGGGCATTGTGGTAAAAGCCATGCAAACTGTATTTACTGCCGCCAAAGTGTACGTTGGTCACGATTTATTGGCTTCAGCCCGTGCCTTGCTGGGCAATAAAGAAGGCTTTGCCGCTATTTTAGGTACCGGTACAAATACCTGTTTATACGATGGAAAGAACATTACCTTAAACATCGATTCGCTTGGTTATTTTTTAGGCGATGAAGGCAGTGGTTCCTTCATTGGTAAGCGCCTACTTCGCGATTATATGAGAGGCTATATGCCCGAAAAGTTGAGCAAAATTTTCTTTAAAACCTATGGCTTAAGCCACGCAGATATTTTTGATAACTTATATAACAAACCCTTGCCAAACCGCTTTTGCGCTAGCTTTAGCAAGTTTATTTACGATAATAATAATTTTGCAGAGTACACCAGAGATGTGGTAGGCGAAGCTTTTACTGCCTTCTTTAACAACCTAGTTTCACATTATCCGAATTATAAAAACTACCCCTTAAACTGCGTGGGTTCGGTGGCTTATAATTTTAGAGATGTGTTGAGTGAAGTGGCTGGCAAATACGGCATGAAGGTGGGCAAAATTATTCGTTCGCCTATAGACGATTTGGTGCAATACCACCAAGATTTCCCTATTTCTTAATACCTACAAAATTCCGTGTAAAGAAGCGCCCGGCTTGGTAAAGCGCTCAATGGTTTTTTCTACCTCCGGATTTTTTTCTAGCACAGGAGCATGATGCGATTTTATTCGAGCATCTATAATCAAAGGACCACCACAACACCAATGTTTGTTTTCGTAATAGGCATTTATGCCATGAATATCATGCGATGGGTTGCTTCGAGTAAAGGTTACCCACACAAAATTAGCTACGGTTTGGGCCGTAAAATCGGCATCGTTGCACAATACCATAAGTGGCAAGTTGCTTAAATCTTGTGATTGTAGATGCGCATTCAATACTTCTACGTGTTTTGCCGTTTGGGTGGCCTCGGTATAAGCTGGGGCTTGCACTGCCAATACGCCAGGCATTACCATTTTATAGTTTTCAAAACCTTTAGGCAGACTAAAATTGGCTGGCAATTCGCTGCAAAGTGTTCTCTTTTTATCGCCGGCTACGGCAAAAACTACTTTAGATCCGGCATTTAAATCGCTACCGCTATAATCGAGCGTATCAATGGTGGTTTTGGTATAAAAATGAATATCTCTACTTAAATCGATACGCTCTAACACGTGTTGTAAAAATGCTTCCAAATTATGAATATCCAAGTCGGGAGCATCTTCTTTGGCGGCAATAAACAGGTATTTGGCTAAACTGAGTTGGTTTTTACCTAAAACATGATTGGCAATGGTGAGAATTTCTTGTGGCTTGCGCTCTTTTAAATAAGGTGTGTATCGTTCGCTACCTAAAGCAAATAAAAGCGGGTGTACCCCAGCAAAGTCTACCGCATTTACTGCATGTAAACCAGGGATTTCTTTCGGAATGGCGGCACCGGTAAGTTCGTGAATCAGTTCGCCAAAGCTGGTATCTTCTTGCGGCGGGCGACCTACTACCGTAAACGACCAAATGGGATTTTTACGGTGATATACCCGATGCACTTTGAGTAAAGGGAAAGGATGTTGCAAACTGTAATAACCCAAATGATCACCAAAAGGACCTTCGGGTTTATTTTCCATGGGTTCCACGGTGCCGGTAATTACAAAGTCGGCATCTGCAGAAAGGCAAAAGCCTTCATCATCGTAGGTATAGCGAAAGCGACGTTTGTTGAGCGCTCCGGCGAAGGTCATTTCGGAGAGGCCTTCGGGCAGGGGCATTACTGCCGCCAAAGGGTGTGCCGGCGGACCACCCACAAAAATGCTCACTTTTAGAGGCTTGCCCAGGGCGTTTGCTTTGGTTTGGTGCACGCCAATACCGCGGTGCAATTGGTAATGCAAACCAATTTCTTCGTTCAAAATATAGTCGTTGCCTGCCAATTGAATGCGGTACATGCCCAAATTGGCCTGCATAATTCCGGGCTGGTCGGGATCTTCGGTGTATACCTGCGGCATGGTTACAAAGGGGCCGCCGTCTAATGGCCAGTTTACTATTTGCGGAATATCGCTGATGCTGCATTGCGCAAACTCGACGGGTGTTTTACCCCATGCTTTGCGTGGCAATGCCGAAAAAGCCGTGGTGGCTGCGGGCAGGTACGTGAAAGGATCTTTAAGTGCTTCGAGTGGATTGTTTTTTAGCGTAACCAGTTGCTTGATGCGTTCTAAACTGTCTCTAAACAAAAATTTAGAGCGCTCTAGGGTACCGAACAAATTAGACAGTGCCGGAAATTTAGAGCCTTTAATGTTTTCGAAGAGCAAGGCAGGGCCACCTTTTTCGTATACCCGTAAATGTATAGCCGCCATCTCGAGATGCGGATCTACCTCTTCTGTAACCCGAACTAAATGTCCGTGTTTTTCTAAATCGGCTACCGCCTCGGCTAAACTTTTATATCCCATTACTGGGGTAAATTTCAGAAAAAATATTGGGGCTTGTGGAGAATCTTAGTAAAAATGACTGTTTTTTGATTTCATAGGCAAATAGGCCTATATTAGAAGGGTGTACTCTTGAATTACTATTTGAATTCAGAGTGTATACAAGTTAGCAGTAAGTTTAAAAAAGAATGCCCAAAAGAAAAAAATAAAACGAATAATCCACTAAAAAAACATGAAAAACAAATATCTTATTTTTTCGCTTTTAATATTAACAGCTTGCATATGCTTTTCTTGTAAAAAAAATAGTGCAGCGGATACTACAATAACTCCAACAACATCTGCATTTTACGCAAGTAGTGCAGCGTTTATCAACAATGGTACGTTTCCAAAACTATACACTTGCGATAGTACGGGTATTTCGCCAAAGCTAAGTTGGGCTAATGTTCCAGCAGGTACTACAAGTTTTGCAGTTGTAATGCACCACATTCCTCCTACACCGCCAAACCATGTTTATATGCTTTTGTACAACATTCCTGTTACCACTACTAGCATACCCGATGCAGTTTCCGGCGTTGGTATATTTGGTCAAAATACAGTAACACCAATAGCCGGCTATGCTCCACCATGCTCACAAGGGCCAGGTGCAAAATTGTACACCATTACAGTGTATGCATTATCATCGCCAGCTGTATTTACGGTAGCCGCAGCACAAGTTACCAGAGATCTTTTTTTAGCCGCTATTGCAAATAAAACTTTAGCAACTTCCGAAGTAAATGTTACCTATACTTGATAACTATTCACTAACCACAAATACGACAATTACACTTTGAAAAAATGGATAAGAAAGGGTTAGAAAAACAAACGGCGGGCCTAAGCAAAGGCCTAGGGGCAAAGTATGAGTAGCCGTTAAAAAAGCTCAATTTTACATAAAAAAAACAATGCCACACAAAGTTGTATTGGCTAAAAATCGTAATTTTACGGTGATGGGATACACGCTTAAAAAAGGATTTGCATTTAAAACTTATGAGGCTCCTTTTATTGCTCCGTTCGATAAACTATTCGACATATTTAAGGAACTTATTGTGCATACCTCGGGCGACTTTGATGAAGCCATTGATTGGCTACGGGCGCTGGATAAGGAATATAAGCTCACCGATGAAACGTATACCATTGATGATTTTATTGAAGACCTGAAACAAAAAGGATACATCAAAGAAGAAGTAAAACCTGATGGTACCGGTGGAATGGGCATTACCTCCAAAACCGAACGAGAAATACGCCAAGCAGCCCTCGACCAAATTTTTGGTAATTTAAAAAAATCGGGCACCGGAAATCACAAGACCAAATATGCCGGTAACGGCGACGAGCAAACCGGCGAATTTAGAGCCTATAACTTCGGCGACTCTGTTGAGAGCATTTCGCTAACCGAAAGTTTACGCAATGCGCAAATAAATAATGGGGTAGACGAGTTTACCCTTACCGAAAACGATCTGGTAGTGGAGGATGCCCAGTACAAGGCACAAATGAGTACGGTGCTCATGATCGACATTAGCCACAGCATGATTTTGTACGGTGAAGATAGAATTACGCCAGCCAAAAAAGTGGCCATGGCCTTGGCCGAACTCATTACCACCCGTTATCCAAAAGACACGTTGGATATTTTAGTATTCGGGGATGATGCCTGGTCTATTGCCATTAAAGATCTCCCCTATTTAACCGTGGGGCCTTACCATACCAACACCGTTGCTGGCTTGCAATTGGCAATGGATATGTTGCGCCGTAAAAGAAATACCAATAAACAAATTTTTATGATTACCGATGGGAAGCCCAGTTGCGTGAAAGAAAAAGATGGCAGGTATTACATGAATAGCAACGGACTGGACCCCTATATTGTTGAACAATGTTATAACCAGGCGCAACAGGCCCGTAAACTACATATACCCATTACCACGTTTATGATTGCCCGTGATGCTTATCTGCAGGAGTTTGTAGATAATTTTACGGCAGCCAATCAGGGTAAAGCGTTTTATACCGGATTGAAAGGATTGGGCGAAATGATATTTGAAGATTACGAGACCAACCGAAAAAAGAAATTAAAATAACGACTATGAAAATAGAGAATATAAAAACCCTGGGTGAATTGAAAAAATCAGGTTATGTTTCTAAAAGCATAAAAGATGAATTGCGACATAATTTACGGGAGAAAATAAAATCGGGCAAACCTGTTTTTGAAGGTGTACATGGTTTTGAAAATACAGTAATCCCAGAATTGGAAAGAGCTATTTTATCTCGTCATAACATTAACCTCTTGGGCTTACGCGGACAAGCAAAAACAAGGCTTGCCCGAAAGATGACGGAATTGTTGGATGAATATATGCCCATTGTAGAAGGTTCTGAAATAAACGACGATCCTTTAAATCCCATTTCACGTTATGCCAAAGAATTGATAGCCGAAAAAAAAGATGATACACCTATAAGTTGGATACATAGAAACGATCGGTTTTTTGAAAAACTGGCCACTCCGGATGTAACAGTGGCCGATATTATAGGTGATGTTGACCCTATTAAAGCCGCTAACTTAAAATTGTCGTATGCCGATGATAGGGTGATTCACTATGGAATGATACCCAGAGCCAACCGCTGTATTTTTGTGATAAATGAACTACCGGATTTACAAGCAAGAATTCAGGTGGCCTTATTCAATATATTACAAGAAGGTGATGTGCAAATACGAGGGTATAAAGTACGCTTACCGCTTGATATGCAATTTGTATTTACCGCCAACCCTGAAGATTATACCAATAGAGGAAGCATTGTTACTCCATTAAAGGATAGAATTGGTTCGCAAATTCTTACGCATTATCCGGAAACCATTGCCATAGCTAAAATAATAACGGCTCAAGAAGCAAAGCTGAACGAAGATCAGTCTAACTCGGTATATGTACCCTCTTTGGCAAAAGATATTTTAGAGCAAATAAGTTTCGAAGCTCGGGATAGTGAATTTGTAGACAGCAAAAGTGGCGTGAGTGCCCGTATGAGCATTACGGCCTACCAAAATTTAATAAGTACCGCCGAAAGAAGAGCTTTAAAATTAGGTGTAAATAGAACCACCGTTCGTTTAGGCGATTTCATGGGCGTTATACCTGCCATAACCGGTAAGGTAGAATTGGTATACGAAGGTGAACAAGAAGGAGCCGCCATGGTTGCACAAAAATTAATTGCTGATGCGGTATCTACCTTGTTCCCCACCTATTTCCCAAAAATTGGGAAATTAGAAAAGGACCCCAGCAAAAGTGCATATGCTGACATTATAGAATGGTTTGAAAATGAACCTGGCTTAGAATTGTTAGATGATGCTACGGATGTGGAGTATAAAAAAGAATTAGATTCGATAAAACCATTAAACGAGCTTATAAAAAAATACCAGCCAGAAACAAGTAAAGAAGATACTCACTTTTTAAAAGAGTTTGTACTTTGGGCATTGGTTGAATATAAAAAACTAAGCAAGGATAGATTTGTAGAAGGATTTCAATTCAGCGATCTGTTTTTGAAGTAATGATGATGTGCTAAAATTTGTAAACGAATTAGATTGCATCCATTATGGTATATTTCACTATAAATGTTTGGCTAGATGGTTTTACATATATTGGCTATATTTAGATTAGTTAATCAACCTGATGTCAAATTAGTAATAATAATACTATGGAAAATCTCTTAAGTCTAGCACAAGTAGTTGTAGCATTATCTGTTGCCTATGTTTGGATTTTTAGGTACGATAATGTTGTTAAAGAATTCAAACAATTTGGATTAAATGAGTTAACCCGAAATTTTGTAGGAGCAACTAAAATTGCGCTAGCAACATTGCTAGTTGCAGGTATTTGGTATCCATCCTTAGTCACAATCCCTTCTGTACTTATGGGTCTGTTTATGATAGCAGCTCAATATTTCCATTTCACAATTAAAAATCCATTCAGTAAACACCTACCCTCTCTAATTCTTTTAATTCTGTGTGTAATTATTGCATTGTTATCTATTCAATAATTCATACATGTCTGTAAAAACAATTTGTGTCTTAATATCCAGTTTGTCGTTCTATGCTTATGTAGCTTCCTATTTCATATCACCCCATATGAAAAACGAATTCAAACGGTTTAACTTAGAGAAACTTGGTTTATTAACAATAATCTTGGAATTTTTGGGAGCTACAGGTTTACTAGTTGGCCTAAAATTCAGCCCAATTTTAACAATTGCATCTTTTAGTCTAGGGCTTCTTATGTTCTGTGGTTTAATAGTTAGATTGAAGATGAAAGATAGTCTCTGGATTTCTTCACCAGCTATTTTTTACATGTGCTTAAATTTATTCATATTCTGGGCTTCAATACAATAATTCACACTCAACAACCACAGATTTTATAACCCTAATAAAGACCGAGCCAGGCAATAACTTCGGTTTAACACGATGGCAGCTGAAATACTTCTTTAAAATCTTTATTTTTCACATCCATCTCAAAAGTTTTTGGAATAATGAAAATTACTATCTTTATTAAGTAGAAAAATTTTTAAAAAAGCCTAAACACCAAATTGTAAACCCAAAAAATAATACTATGAGCGTATCGAAACTCTTGGAAAACCTGTATCAAAAGCTTCTTTCAAAAAAAACTAAGGAAAAAAGTGAACGGGTTATCTTATGGATTGCTCTTGTGAGTTTTATACTTCACTTGGTACTAATTGGATTGATCCATTTTAATATTATTGCTATTGATGAGCCATCAAATCTGCTAAAAAATCCAATTGCTGCTATTTATACCCCATTTTCGTTTATATTGGTTTATGAGGTGTATCTTTTAATTTACTACCTCCCCAAATCAACTTCTACGTATATCTCTAAGCAATATGAAATTATTGCGCTCATTATTATTAGACGATTGTTCAAAGACCTTTCCGATTTATCACTTACATCTAATTGGTTTAACACAAAAAATGATTTGCAGTTTACCTATGATTTAGTAGCATCAATTTTATTATTCTATTTAATTTATCTGTTCCATATTCAAAAAAGCAAAGTATATAGAACGAATGAAACTAATGAAGCCCATTCTTTAAGTATTTCAAAATTTATTAACGCAAAAAAATGGATAGCTACAGCCTTAGTTCCTACACTTGTAGTTATTGCGCTCTATTCTTTCTTCAATTGGAGTATTGGTATCTTTCAACCGCTTGAAAGCAACGCTATTTCTTTCCAAAACATCAATAATATCTTCTTTGAACAGTTCTTTAATATTTTAATTATTGCCGATGTAATACTTTTGTTATTTTCATTTTTCCACACAGACGAGTTCCACAAAGTCATTCGAAACTCGGGGTTTATCATTTCAACTATATTAATTCGAATTTCTTTTTCTGTAAGCGGTATTATGAATACGCTATTAATTGTTTCTGCTATTTTATTCGGACTTTTAATACTTTTCATTCATAATAAATTTGAAAAGCAGCTAGCAAAAAAATGAAGAATAAAAAGATACTAGAGGGTCCAATCCTTATAAAATCTTATACGTTCCTATACTCCCGAGGTCTCTGTTTTTTTTTCGCCAAAAACACCCTATTAAAGTACGAAAGCGATTCAAAGCCTGATTGGAGTGCAATTTCACTAATGGGCTTATCGGTTTCAATTAATAACTCACAAGCATTCGCTATGCGGATATCGTTGGTATAGTCGGAAAAAGTTTTGCCACTTGCCCGTTTAAAATATTTACAAAAAGCACTTTCGGATAAATGAATAAGCGATGCTGCTTTTTTTAAAGAAATAGTTGAACGGAAGTCCTTCTCTACATACCTGAAAATTGCATTTAGGCGTTGCTGATTTTCATTTCCTTTTAATGGTTTGTAGTGCACAGATGCAATGGGAGTAATTGTAGCTAGCGTAATGGTATGCAGAACCTGTAATAAACTCGTTAATTTAGTCATCGCATCTACTTGGAGTAGCAATTTTAAAAGGGGTACCACCTCTTTTGATTTTGGACCCGTAAACTGCAAACCCCTAGCAGCTGTTGTAAGTAGTTTTTTAAAACTTGCCAGTTCTGGTAATTGGCAAAGTTGTTCAATACTTACTTGCGAAAACTTAATCACAATGGCCAAACAATTACCCTTTCGTCCTTTTTCAGAAATCCAGGTATGAGGAAGCAAAGGAGGTAACAACACCGTATCACCGGCCTTAAACACTTCGTAGGTGTCTCCTACCAATCTTTTTCCTTCCCCCTTCAGAATAAAAGTTAGTTCGTACTCCGGATGGTAATGCCAATAAAAATCGAAAGTAGGCGCCTTTACTTCATAACATAAAAAAGAGTGCTCATGAGCATCCTGAGGAAATTGTTCTAGTTTGGCTCTCATACTATATTACGTTATTTTATATAAAAATAAATAATATTGTCAATATAGTATTATTAATTTACAACTACGTATTACAAGTAAACGAGTACACCTCGTAGCTTTGAGTAAAATTTAGAACCATGCAAGTACCCAATTCCATTCAATCTTTTTTACAAACACCGTATACGCTCAGCCCAGAGCAAGTTGCCCACTATCAGCACTACCGGTATATCAAATTAAAAGAGGTGCTCAATACAGAAACCCTCGAATTTTTTAACAAGGCTATTACGGAGAGAGTAAATTTGATGAATGAAAACACCACCCCACTTGAAGAAAGAACTACCTATGGAAAGGCTTTTTTGCAGCTATTTAATTTGTGGCAAGAAGATGAACTGGTTAAAGAACTTATTTTTAGTAAACGCTTAGGCAAACTTGCCAGTGATTTAATGCAGGTGGAGGGCGTAAGACTTTACCACGATCAGGCCTTATTTAAAGAAGGTGGAGGTGGCATTACCCCTTGGCATGCCGACCAATATTATTGGCCCCTAGAAACAGACAAAACCATTACCGCCTGGATACCTTTACAGGAAACCTCTCTGGGACTTGGGCCCTTGGAGTTTAGTGCAGGTAGTCATGAAATTGTGGAAGGCCGAGAACTTGAAATTGGCGATGAGAGTGAAGTGCTTATTCAACAAAAACTAAAAATTACCGATTTTAAACATGTAATTGAACCCTTTGATGCTGGTGAAATTAGTTTTCATTCGGGCTGGGTATTTCACCGTGCTGGAGCCAACACTACAAATCAAATGCGTAAAGTGATGACCATTATTTACATGGATAAAAATATGCTATTAAAAAACCCAGAGAATACAAATCAACTAAACGATTGGAACACCTGGTGCCAGGGAGCAAAAGTTGGAGAAGTGATTAATACCGCATTGAATCCTGTTATATATTAAACCCAATACCTTGAAAATAAACTATTGCTGCACTTACTGGGGCTGCGAACAATATTCACCAAACGTATTTGTCGACAAGGTTTTGGCTGCAGGATATGAGGGCATTGAAATCTCATTACCACCAACGCCTGAGACCTTTACACCCCACTTTTTAAAAGAATTGGATGCCATTAAATTAAATAAGCCCAATTTCATTTACATTGCGCAACACCTCACTTCACCCGGTACCGATACAGTGGAGCAGTATATCCGTAACATGGAAAAAAATCTCCTCGAATTAACCAGTTATAACCCCATATTTATAAATTCACATACGGGCAAAGATTTTTATTCGTTCGACGAGAACTGTAGCGTAATAGAGGCTGCATTAAACATTAGTCAAAAAACAGGCGTACGCATTTTACACGAAACGCACCGAGGTCGCTTTTCCTACCATGCTGCCTCACTACTTCCCTATTTGCAAAAATTTCCAGAATTAGAACTTGTAGGCGACTTGTCACATTTCTGTACCGTATCGGAGAGTTTGTTAGCCGATCAGCAGCATATTCTACAAGAAATTATTCCGCATATGGCACACCTCCATGCCCGTGTAGGGCACGAACAAGGCCCACAAGTAAATAACCCCTTTGCCCCCGAATGGCAAGAACATTTGGCTGTATTTTTAGCCTGGTGGAAACAAATTATAAATCACAACAAGGCGACTGAGAATGAATTATTTACCATCACTCCAGAATTTGGCCCTGCTCCCTACATGCCAGCAATGCCTTTCACGCAAGAGCCCTTAAGCAATCAATGGGAATTGAATTGCACCATGAAAGATTATCTAATTAACCAACTGAACTAATGATGAACTTAAAAATTGTAAAACTAACTTTAGTCCTTTTACTTGCCTGTACGAGCACTATATACGCACAAAAAAAGCAAGCTGTAAAAAAAGGTGAAATAGTCTACCACGTTTGCCAACGTAGTTTTTACGATAGCAATGGTGATCTACAGGGTGACCTAAACGGACTAAAACAAAAATTGCCCTATCTACAAGATTTAGGCATCACCTCCATTTTATTATTTCCCTTATACGATGCCGATTGTTACCACAACTATTTTGCAAACGATTTCGAAAAAATTGATGCAGAATTTGGCACCATGGAAGAATACATTTCGCTCGTTAAAGAAATTCACAAACGAGGTATGAAAGTGTATATGGATATGGAAACCCAATATGTAACCGACAAACATCTGTGGTGGAAAGAAGCAGTGGGCAACCTTCAATCTCCTTATTCCGATTATATTTTATTTGACGATGCAGCGCACAAAACTCCTGCAAGCATTGTGGCCGATTTACGTGGATTGAATAGCTACGAGGGTAATTTTATTAAAATAACCACCGTAAACCTTAAAAATAAAGAAGTATACGAGTACAATAAAAAGTTATTCTCCTACTTCGTTGACCCCAACAAAGATGGCAAATTTGATGATGGTGTAGACGGCTTCCGCTTGGACCATGCCATGGATCATTTAGACGGAAAACCAACACTCACCAACCTATTTGCTGATTTTTGGAAACCCTTACTTACAGCGCTAAAAAACATAAACCCCAATCTTAAAAACGTGGCGGAACAAGCTGATTGGAGTGATTATGGATTTTCATATTTAGAAAATGCTGGTGTAGATAGGGTGTTTGGCTTTGGATTGAAAAATGCCATATCATCCTTTGATAAACAAAAATTAATTGCAGCAGCAGATACCATTTTAACAAAATGCCCAAAAGGAAAAGAGCAAATCATTTTTATTGAAAACCACGATTTAGATCGATATGCATCCATAGAACCTTCTGTTGAAAAACAAAAAACAGCCGCTGCTATCCTATTTTTAATTGGTGGGGTGCCCTCTATTTATTACGGACAAGAAATTGGCATGCAAGGCAAAAGTTGGTCATTTGGAAATACCGATGGTAACGATATTCCACGCCGTGAGGCATTTGAATGGTATAGCAAATCTGAAGGAAAAGGCATGACGCTATGGTACAAAAACACAGGCCAGTGGTGGAGCAAAACAAACCTAAAAGCGAATGATGGCATCTCGTTGGAGGAACAACAGAACAATACGCAATCGCTTTATAACCACTATAAAAAACTAATTAAATTGAAGCAAAGTAACCCTGCCTTGTCCAACGGAAACTATGCACTAGCAGAGAACAACAACAGCAACGTATTTAGCTTTTACCGAACGTATAATGAGCAAAAATTGCTGGTAGTGGTGAATCTTTCAAACGAACTGCAAAAAACAAGCTTCATGCAAACACATAAAATGGGTAAAAAACTGTACGGAGAAAGCATGAGTACTGAAGGTTCTATACAACTGAATCCCTATGAAGTAGTGGTTACAGAATTAAAATAAGTGGTAGATAATCCGTTGGTTTCGAAATTCAATTTTAATTGTAAAACTCCATAATGAAGATTTTTAGGTTTATTGTACCCTTCCTATTCGTAATTCTAGTTTCTGGAAGTAAACCAGCATACTATTCTAGTTTAAACGATTATACCCAGTACGTCAACACATTCATAGGAACAGAGGGAACGGGCCATACTTTCCCGGGACCATCTATGCCATTTGGAATGGTACAACCTGGGCCCGATAATGTAAATGAAGGTTGGAATTATACTAGCGGCTACCAATACCGAGATTCTGTAATACTCGGTTTTTCTCAAACCAGAGCCAATGGTACAGGTATTAACGAATTTGGAGATGTGTTGCTACAGCCCTTTACCGACGAAAGAATGGAGAATTTCGGTGAAACGTATCGTAAAGAATCAGAAAAATCAAGTCCGGGTTATTATACAGTTACCTTAAACAATAAAATAAAAGTAGAACTTACTTGCACGGAACGAGTGGCATTGCACCAATATAGCTATCCAAATTCAAAAGCAAACCTACTCGTAGATTTGCAACACGGGCTTAGTTTTTTAACCGATTCTTTAGTGTTGGAGAGCGATGTAAAAGTAGAAGACAATAACACCATTAGCGGGTATTGCCACACCAAAAATTGGGTAGAACGAAAGTATTTTTTTACCATCCAATTCAATCAACCATTTACATCCTACAAGCAATTAAGCCAAAAAAACAAAGAAAAGGCACCCCGTTATGTGCTGAAGTTTAATCTGAAGAATAAAATCTTAAAAACTAAAATTGCACTATCCACCGTAAGTGTAGCTGGGGCAAAAAATAATTTGCAAAAAGAATTACCAGGCTGGGATTTTAATGCAACAGTTGCACGGGCAAAAAATGTTTGGAACAGTTATTTAAGTAGAATACATATAGAGGCTCCGCAAAAGCAGAAAGAAATATTCTACAGTTCTTTGTACCGGTTCTTTATACAGCCCTCCAATATTGCAGATGTTGATGGCAAGTACCGCGGTGCTGATGACAAAATTGCACTAGCCCCAAACAAAGCGTATTATTCTACCCTTTCTAACTGGGATATTTATCGTGGCGCCTTTCCATTGCTACAAATTCTTGCACCAGAAAAAATTGACGACATAGTAAATTCTATGCTCATACATCACAAATCAGCCGGTTTTCTACCCATATGGACCGCCTGGGGCCAAGACAATTATTGCATGATTGGAAATCACGCCATACCCATGATTTTATCGGCTTACCAAAATGGCTTTAAGGGTTTTGATGCCAACGAAGCTTTACAAGCCATGGTTGAAACTTCTACCAGATCACACATCAATTCCGATTGGGAACTATACAACCAATACGGCTATTACCCCTTTGATAAATTAGATAACGAAGCGGTTTCTAGAACCTTAGAAAGTGGCTACGACGATTGGTGTGTAGCTGAAATGGCAAAAAAATTGGGCAAAAAAGAATTAGCAAAAACCTTCTCAAAAAGAGCGCTTTATTACCAAAATATATACGATACCGAAACAACTTTTTTTAGAGGAAAAGATACCAAAGGGAATTGGCGCACACCCTTCAATCCGCTTATGGCAACTTCGCCAATGAACAACCCCGGCGATTATACGGAAGCCAATGCCTGGCAATATTTTTGGACGCCGGCTCAACACGATGTACAAGGCCTTATGACATTATTGGGTGGTAAAGAAAATTTCACTAAAAAATTAAATGCATTTTTTACAACCGAAGCAGAAAACCCGAATAAATTTTTAGGACAAGAAGCCATGATTGGGCAATATGCACACGGCAACGAACCCAGCCATCACATCAGTTATTTGTATGCTTTTACAGATGAACCCAAAGTTGGTCAAAAATACATTCACCAAGTGATTAATGATTTTCATAATAATACGCCCGATGGAATGATTGGTAACGACGACTGCGGGCAAATGAGTGCCTGGTATATACTTTCAACCCTAGGTTTTTATTCGGTTAATCCTGCCAATGGAGAGTTTGTTTTGGGCAGTCCACAAGTGAAAAAAGCTACCCTTCATCTTGCTAAAAACAAAAGCTTTATAATTGAAGCCAGAAACTTTTCGGAACAGACTATATACAATAACACTCGTTTTTTAAACGGGAAAGAAATAAATAAGCCATTCATTACATTTCAAGATGTTATAAGTGGCGGTAGTTTAATGTTTGAAATGCTCATTGGTTCTTAATCTAAACATTCTACCTTTGAATTGTACACCTGAAGCAAACTGCGGAAACGTTAAAAAATAAACATGAAATCCATCACAACCAGTTTAAAAGTATTTGGCATCTATATGATCCTCATTCCTGGAATTGGGCTAATGATGGCTCCCGATTTTATGCTTGACTTATTTAAGTTAAGCCATGGCGAAGAATTATGGATACCCAGAATGATGGGGCTTCTGGCGTTTATTATTGGATTTTTCGATTTTTATATTGGCAAGCATGCTCTTCATAAACTGTACCACCTAACCATAATACTTAGGTATGTGGCCACTGCATTTATGCTTAGTTTATGGTTAAAGGGAGAAGTTGAAGTAGCCATTCTCTTATTTGCAGCCATAGATGCCGCTGGTGCAACATGGACCATGCTAACGCTAAGAACTAGCAATCTAGCCAACAGTGAAATGTAAGTACCCAAAGCTTAAGCTTGGCATCCGTTCATTCATGTTGCTAGCTTAGCTTTTTGTTATTCAAGAAGCTTTACCAAATAAGCTAAATGGTTTAAAAATTGAAGTAAATTGTGGATTCAGCTAAAATTATTTACTTAACTTCACCTACTAGAAAAAACTTATTGTTAATTTGATAAAAATATAAAAACAAATGCGTGGAGAAATGGCAACCTACGGTCGCATATTAATGTATGTGATACCCGTATTTTTTACCCTTGTTGTTGCAGAAAAATGGTATGGCTGGTATTGGAAAAAAAAGTCTTTTAGGCTATTAGATACCATATCTAGCCTAAGTTCGGGCTTTACCAACACCATAAAAGATGCATTAGGTTTAACCGTGGTTATACTAAGTTATAAATACATGGTTAGCCATTGGGCATTATTTCAGTTAGAGTCTAGTGTGGCCATGTATATCATCACCTTTATTGTGATTGACTTTTACGGCTATTTTAGCCACCGATGGGCGCACAGCATTAATTTTTTATGGAATAAACACGCCATTCATCACAGCAGCGAAGAATTCGATTTAGCCTGTGCCTTAAGGCAATCTATTTCGGTATTTATTAATTTATTTACCTTTTTATTGTTACCTGCAGCATTGCTGGGCGTACCTGCCAAAGTAGTAGCCTTGGTTACACCCATTCAGTTATTTATGCAATTTTGGTACCATACCACCTACATTGGAAAAATGGGTTTCCTAGAAAAAATACTTGTTACCCCTTCACACCATCGAGTACACCATGCTATTAATCCAGAATATGTAGATAAAAACCACGGACAAATTTTTATTATTTGGGATAAAATTTTCGGAACATTTCAAGAAGAACTGCCCAACGTACCACCGGTTTATGGCAGTACAAGGCCCGTAAAAACCTGGAATCCCGTAAAAATTAATTTCCTGCATCTTCGCTTATTAATACTAGATGCCTATCGTACAAACAATTGGGCAGATAAATTTGCCATTTGGTTTAAACCTACTGGCTGGCGACCCGCCGATGTGATTGAAAAATATCCTGTTGAAAAAATCGAAGATCCATATCATTTTCAAAAATACGATACAAGGGCTTCCAATGCATTGAAGGTGTGGATTGGAATTCAGTTTTTTGTTACCCTTGCCTTTATGTATTATTTATTTGGCAACCTAGCCACCATTCCTAAACCGCAAATTTTCTTTTATGGCGGCTTTATTTTACTGGCGGTTTATGCCTATACCGAACTCATGGATAGAAACCCCAATGCCATTTGGTGGGAACTACTGAAAACCGTTTGTGCGCTTAGTTTAATATATATAAACGGCGACTGGTTTGGAATGGGCGAACAATTTACAAAAGTGTTGCTAGTGTATTTAGTGGTAGCAAACGTTGTAACCTATTATTTTAGCAGGTTAGAAGAAGATAGCTCCCCCGTTTTGGCTTCATAAAATCTAACATGGAACTCTCACATGCACTAACCGATGCCCTTTTAACACTGGCAGGTATATTTGTATTTTTTAAGTATTTAAAGCCATTAGCTCCAATAGAGCGTTTGCTTTGGAGTGCGTTTATTCTATCGGTAACTGCAGCTTCATTTTTTGGTGTCATTCGGTTTTTGGGTTACGCTCCGGCACGGTCTGTTTCAGAAACTTTTCAGCACATTGCCTCCACATTGGGTGCCATTTGTTTGGTGTTGATTTGCTATCTAAAAATCAGCAAAAAAAGGCTAAGCACAACGTATTTGTATAGTTTTGTGGCAGCTGGTATAGTGCTATTCTTATATATCGAATTGTTTCAAAAACCTGCTTTAGCTCAGTTTTCGTCTATGGTAGCCATACCCCTAGTGTTGGCTCTTGGTATTTGGGGGCTTTTCAAAGACAAAAAAGCATTCAGTATGTGGCTCATAATGGCCGTTGTTTTACTCATACTAGCTAACTTTAACAAGGCCATTGCTCCGCTAATTCATGTAAACAATATAGATATGTACCATTGCGTATTGGCATTAAGTATACTAAGCTTTGGTAAAGCAGCAAAAGAATAAACATGTCCACAAAAACACTCATTAAAAATTGTAGCCTGGTAAACGAAGGCCAAATTCGCGTTGCCGATGTATGGATTGAAGATGGATTGATTCAAAAAATTGGACAAATAGCCGACCCTAGTGATGCTGCAACTATAATTGACGGAACAGGTAAGTTTTTATTCCCAGGTATTATTGATGGTCAAGTTCATTTTCGCGAACCCGGACTAACCCACAAAGGTGATTTGTATACAGAAAGCAAAGCAGCACTTGCTGGTGGTGTAACCTCTTTTATTGATATGCCCAATACATCTCCAAATGTATTAAGCATGGATATTTTGAATGAAAAATACCGAATTGCCTCAGAACAATCTTTAGCCAACTTTGGCTTTTTTTTAGGCGTTAATGGCGATAATTTAGATGAAGTAATTAAACTAGATACCTCTAAACTCTTAGGTGTTTCTGATGACGGATTGTACTTTACAAAAAAAGGAAACTTACTGGCAGACAACCCAGAAACCATGGAAAAACTATTTGCAAACTGCAAAGCTGTAATTGCCATACATTCTGAAAAAGAACAAATTGTAGAAGAAAACGAAAACCAGTACAGAGAAAAATACGGCGAAAATGTACCCGTTAAATTTCACCCACTCATACGAAGCGAAAAAGCGTGCTATGAAGCTACCAAAAGAGCCATCGAATTGGCCAATAAACACCAGGCCCGTTTGCATATTTTACACCTAACAACCGAAGCGGAAACCCATTTATTCCGGAATGATATACCCTTAAAAGATAAAAATATCACCACCGAGGTTTCGATACATCATTTGTGGTTTTCAGATACAGATTACGAACGATTGGGCACCTTAATAAAATGGAACCCGGCCATAAAAACAGAAAAAGATAAAAAAAGCCTCTTAAAAGCGTTGTTAGACGATAGAATTGATTTGGTAACCACCGATCATGCGCCACATACCTTAGAAGAAAAGCAAAAACCCTATTTTCAATCCATGTCTGGAGCCCCCATGGTGCAACACTCCCTAAATATTATGTTAGAGTTTTACAAACAGGGGCTCATATCTTTAGAAAAAATTGCAGAAAAAATGTGCCATAACCCAGCCATTTTATATCATATTGAGAAAAGAGGTTTTATACGAGAAGGTTATTTTGCAGACCTAACACTAGTTGACTTAAATACGAGCTGGACCGTTAGCAAAGAAAATCTTTTATACAAATGTGGCTGGTCGCCCGTAGAAGGAACAACCTTTCACAGCAGCATTACCCAAACTTTTGTAAACGGTAATTTGGTTTATAACAATGGCCGTTTTAACGAAAATACAAGAGGAATGGCCCTTACAACCACGCTCGACTAACAAAAGAAGATGCAATTGCCTGATCATCTAGCTTAAAGAGGATAAAAATATAACCCGTATATAAGCCGTTAAACCATTTATAAGTTTAATTATCCAACAAAAAAAACAGCTTATGAAAAAGTATATCCTTTTAGCAGTAATGCTGGTAGCCATAGCAGCTAGCAGTAATGCACAAACCGAAAAACGTAGTCTTAGAGACGAACGACGTCGTATTGCCCAAGGCATACGCAGTGGTCAAATTACAAAAACCGAAGCCTTGGTTTTGAGAAAACAAGCCAAAGATGTAAGACGAACAAAAGCCATAGCCGTAGCAGATGGTGTTGTAACCCCTCAAGAACGTGGCGCCATTGCTCGTCAAGATCGCCAACTCGACCGCACCATTCGTCGAACCAAGCACAACAAAAGAACGAGATAATACAGTCTTCAACTTCTACCAAAAGCCAAGCTATACGCTTGGCTTTTTTACGACCAATAAAACCAAGAGCGTCTAAATGGAGGATTCTGGTTAGATGTAAGTTTTTTTCACAACTAAATAAATTTCATACATTCGAGTATGAAATTACTAGCATGTATGTTAGGCTTTTGCCTATGGGGGATCTGGGCACAAGGTCAAACTACGCCCCAAGTTGTTTCGGGAAAAATTGAACGTATAACTCAATTCCCTTCAAAATACGTAACAGCCCGAAATGTAGACGTGTGGCTACCCGATGGCTATACCACAAACAAAAAATATGCGGTATTGTACATGCACGATGGCCAAATGCTCTTCGATGCCGGTACAACGTGGAATAAAACCGCTTGGGAAGTAGATGATGTGTTAAGTGCATTAGAAAAAACAGGCCGAATTAAAGAAACCATTGTGGTAGGCGTTTGGAACGGTGAAAAAACTCGTCATGCAGACTACTTTCCTCAAAAACCCTTCGAAAATTTAAAAAAATCAGAAAAAGAAGCCATTTATGCCGCAGCACGTGCCAATGGTGGTTCCATATTTAATAACTACCAAATTTCTTCGGATAGCTACCTAAAATTCTTGGTAAAAGAATTGAAACCCTACATCGATAGCCATTATTCCGTTTCAACCAAAACCGAAGATACCTTTATAGCTGGGAGTAGTATGGGCGGGCTAATTTCTATGTATGCCCTTTGCGAATATCCGAACGTATTTGGCGGAGCAGCTTGTCTAAGTACCCATTGGCCGGGTATTTTTAGCATGGAGGGCAATCCTATCCCCGATGCCTTTTTGGCCTATATGAATAAACATTTGCCTAAAGCGAACACGCACAAAATCTATTTTGATTATGGCGATCAGACCCTTGATGCCTTGTATCCGCCACTCCAAAAACAGGTAGATAGCCTAGTGAAAGAAAAAGGTTATAGCGATTCGTATTGGCTCACACAATTTTATCCTGGCGACGATCATAGTGAAAAATCGTGGAGTAAACGCTTACACATTCCCCTCGAATTTTTATTGAAAAAATAATTTGAGGAGTATTAAACCTTTAGGTGTAATAGATGTCTAAACAATTAACCGACACCAAGGATGAATAGATTTAGCTTACCCTTTGCCCTATTAGGCCTCATTATTTTGGGAGCAGTTTCTTGCTCAAAAAATACCGATACACCGAGCAATGCTGATACTGGCAGCACTTCACCAACTGGCACATATCCTAACATA
>Ga0209107_10000049_pt1 | contig 71502 bp, 65 predicted proteins | sample LakErihyJuly2011_2_FD_187460 | JGI IMG/M metagenome (GOLD analysis project Ga0209107, IMG submission 187460) | Freshwater microbial communities from dead zone in Lake Erie, Canada - CCB hypolimnion July 2011 (SPAdes) (version 2) | ecosystem: Environmental > Aquatic > Freshwater > Lentic >...
CAATTTGTAATTTAAAAGACATTGTGTAGTCTTTTTGCGTGCGCTTTACATAGCGGCTTTCTTGGTTGTTTTCCATAACGATGAATTTTGTGTATCGCTATTTCAGGACAAGACACTATTTTTATAGAAAAGCATCCCGTAACTTGCGGGATGCTTTTTTATTTTTGATCTTAATCCATTAGTATTGAAATGGGTAAATTATAGGAAGTTCGAACTGGTTTTGAACCAATCAATCCCGGAGACCATTTTGTTTTTAAGGATTTTAAAACTCGGATAGCTTCTTTTCCTAAACCATAACCGGGATCTCTTTTGACTTGAATATCAGTCATAGTTCCGTCTTTTTCAATAACGAATGATACGTAAACTTTTATGGTGCTCATCCCTTCGATTTCTGGCTTTTCAAAATTATTGCCCACGTAGCTATAAAATTTATTGATGCCACCGGGAAATTCAGGAAGTTTGTCCAATTCAGCGGTAGTATTGATTGTTTTTCCATCATCAATTGGCACTATTGGATTGTTGTTTGTTTCAGTATTTGTTCCCGTTCCCGTTCCGCCTTCAGTTCCTGAAAGTAGCGGTTGGCTGTTAATAGTTTCGTTATTTGTAGGAATAGCAGCGATTACATCTGGCGTTGATGAAACTACCATTGGCAACAAAGCCGTTGTTTCTTGTGGGGTATTTCTTTGGCTTGTAGAAACTGGTGTTTTAGGTTCTTCCCGTATTACAGTATAAGGTGTTACAGTAAGCACCTCATCAATAGTTGGTACAACTTCTAAAACGATTGGTTTCCCAAATATATTAGCAATCGTGAAAATTACTCCTAAGGCGGTAATCAATAAAATCCCCGAAAAAAAGGCCGTAACGGTGGTTTTTGAGCTGTCTCGGCGCAACTGGTAAGCACCATATTCTTTGTTTCTGTTTTCGAAAACAAGGTCAATCCAGCTGGTTTCGTAAATACTTAATCTAGACATAATTTCTGGTTTAATGGGTTAAGTATCTATCAAATCATACGCTAAGGTTTTAACATATAACGTAAAGAAGTATCATTATAATATATAAAATGTTGATTATTTTTTAATTATTTTAATACGTCGAATTAGTTGTTTTATTTCCGGGGCTGAAAGAGGTTTACAACGATACTAGAACAGGATGTATTACTGCTAAAACAAGGTTTTTGGTTTTAATCTAAATTAGTATTGAAAACTTGTCCAAATTTTTTGGGGCAGCATAAATAATTTTAGTTTACTAGATAATAGCTTTTGCTTCACACAAATATTAAAAACGGCCGTTGTATAGTTAAATTTACCATCCCGGAATCTGCGCCCGATTCTCACTATTATTGACCACGATTTACGAAAACTGTACTCATACGATTGGCGTGGTGTTTTCTTGCTAATCGAGTTTTTCTATGTCTTTATGAACTACGATTATTTTCGAGGACAAATGTTTCACTTTTAAAAAAAAAATTGTTTATTTGTAGCGTAAATCTGCTAAATTACCTTGTTTTTACATCCAATTTAAAACAAACGATGGTTTGTAGACAAGCTGAGGTTAATTACTATTTTAACACTTAATAAAGACGCAACAATAAAATGGAAAAACTTTTTGAAGAACTACAAGCCGCAAATATTTCCTTTGAACAAATTGAAAAGTTTCTCGCTAATGGAAAATTATTGCACGTAAAAAATCAGTCCGTAATTGTACAACCGGGCACTGTTTGCGATAAAGTTTATTTTGTATTGAAGGGCGGATTTGTGGTCCGATTTGTTGATAAAAAATTGGAAATTGAGAAAACAATTAATTTTTATTTAGATGATTTTCATCCCTTTATGAGTTGTGTTGACAGTTATTTCTCGGAAACAGAAACCAAGTGCGAATTAAGAGCCATTGCGCACTCGGATATAATAGAATTTCATAAAAAAGACATCGATGCTTTTATGCGCGAGGACATTGAATTCTTTAAATTTTTCGTTTTTATGGTGACCCGAGCTTTACAGGAAGAAAATGATTTTAAACTAAAAATCATTTCTTACTCTTCCGAAATGCTTTACAGTTATTTAGTGGAGCATTGCCCTGATGTGATTCGTCGCGTACCGTCAAAATTCGTAGCGGAATTTATGGGCATTTCTGCAGAATGGTTAAGTAAAATAAAAAATAACCGATTTTAGCATTTCTTGAATTAATTCAAGTGCTTCTCCTGAATAATTTCGGCCAATAATTTTTTGGCGCGAAGCAGTTTGATTTTAACGTTACTGAGTGGTTCGTTAATTTTGTTCGCAATTTCTTGATAGCTCATTTCCTGAAAATAACGCAGTTGAAGTACTTCTTGATAATGGGGTTTTAGTTCCTTGATGAATTGCAACAACTGCGAAAGGTTTTGTACGGTTATCAAATCATCTTCGGCCGATGGAGTGGTATCGGCAATATTGTAGGCTTGCTTGTTTTCGTCATCGGTAATTTCGATAAAAAGAGAAGATTTCTTTTTTCGCAACACATCAATGTGGACATTTTTTGCGATTGCAATTAGCCAAGTATTGAACTGAAATTCAGGATTGTAATTGGCGATTTTGTCAAATGCTTTGGAGAAGGTTTCGATGGTAATGTCCTCGGCATTAGTTTCGTTTTCGGTGCGTTTTAGCATAAAACCATAGACCTCGTTCCAATAAAAATCCAATAGAAAAGTGAAGGCTGCTTGGTCTCCTTTTTTCGCTTTTTCTATCTGTTGGTTTATTTCCAATGTACGGGTTTTGAAAAAATATTGGTGCTAAAGATATTCAATTGGGTGAAGATAAGCACCATTTCAATAATTGGAAACCAATACATCACATCTTTTTCTTTTAGCTTTCCAGCTGAAAAACCAAGAATAATCCAGGCAAGCAAGTAACGAAATCCAATTAAGCTTACAACCAGAATCCATTGGAACTGAAAAGCTATTAAAATAGTAGCTAAAAGAACAAATAGCAATTGGGAAACATAAAAAAGACCCAATTGAATTTTATCAAACGATTTGTAAAAAAGAGCCGTTGAAACGTGTCTTCTTTTTTGGGTAAACCAAGCATGAAAGGAAACCTTAGGTTGTGAATACGTAAAACTTTCAGGAGCATAGCAAATTGCCGTATTCTTGCTTGTTGCCACTTGATTGATGAATAAATCATCATCACCAGAGCGAATTTTCATATGGCTGATAAAACCTTTCACGTTATAAAATTCTTCTTTTTTGTAGGCTAAATTACGACCAATTCCCATGTAAGGATGACCTGTTTTGGCCCAAGAAAAATATTGAACTGCAGTAAGCATTGTTTCAAAACGGATGATTTTATTCAAGAAGGAGCCTGCAATTTTTTCGTAAGTGCCATAACCCAAAACTATAGTTTTTTGCATTGTTAATTGGGAACTCATGGTCGTGATCCAATCTTTTGAAGCAGGGTAACAATCAGCATCGGTAAACAATAAATAGTCTTTTTGAGCTGCTTTTATTCCTAGTGTCAAAGCGTATTTTTTGTTTCCCCAAAAGGCTTCATTGTTTTCTACTTTTACCAATCTAATATTGGAATATTGTTTTTCAAATTCCTCGAAAATTTCAGTAGTAGAATCTATTGAAGCATCATCAATTAGTATAATTTCAAAATCTGGATAGTCTTGTTCCGCAAGTAAGGGAATAAAACGTGCTACATTTTCGGCTTCATTCTTAGCACAAACAATAACAGAAATCGAAATTCTTTTTGGGGTCGATTTTTGAACTTTGGCAAAAGCAAACTTTCCAAAAATAATTAAATAATAGGCCAGTTGAACGGCAACTACAGCAATAAAAAAGTATAAAGTAATGAGTAACATAGTGGTTTGGCTTCTTTTAAAATGAGTACAAAGGTAATTATCCATTGTCAATAAACCATCGATAAACGGCAATTATTATAATCTAATCTTAAGCACGATATTTGGCAACTGCCGTCTAATTTCTAATTTCCCGCTTCTAACTTCGTACTTTTAAATCACGTTGACTTCGGCTTCAATCAGAATACCAAAAGTTTTAAAAATGGTGGATTGAATATCCTTGGAAACATCTAGAATTTCCTGTCCGGTTGCGGTGCCGTAATTCACCAAAACCAAAGCCTGATTTTTGTGGATTCCTGCGTCACCAAAACGTTTTCCCTTAAACCCGGCTTGTTCAATCAACCATCCTGCTGGAATTTTAACTTCGGTTTCAGAAACGTTGTAGTATTTCATTTCGGGAAATTTCTGGTGAATTTTATCAAAATCAGTTTTTAAAAGGATAGGATTTTTGAAGAAACTTCCACTATTTCCAAGTTCTTTTGGGTCTGGCAATTTACTTTGACGAATGGCAATTACGGCATTACTTACGTCTTTTAAAGTAGGATTTACAATATTTTGTTTTGCCAATTCTGCAGTAATATCACCGTAGGATGTGTCGATTTTATGGTTGTGTTTTGTTAATTTAAAAATCACCGATGTGATAATGTATTGATCTTTCGCATCGTTTTTGAAAACGCTTTCCCGATAGCCAAAACGGCAGTCTGAGTTGGAAAACGTTTTCATTTCTTGGTTTTCAATTGTCATTGCTTGGCAAGAATCGAAAGTATCCTTGATTTCGGTTCCGTAAGCGCCAATGTTTTGTACAGGAGTTGTACCCACATTTCCGGGAATCAACGACATATTCTCTAGTCCACCAAAGTTTTGGTCGATAGTCCAAATAACAAATTCGTGCCAGTTTTCGCCAGCCTGACTTTCGACCCAGACGAAATCATCGGTTTCCTTAATGACTTTTTTCCCTTTCAAATCGATATGAATGACTAAGGCTTCGATGTCTTGGGTTAATAGCATATTGCTTCCGCCGCCAAGTATGAATTTATTTTGAGATTTATTTTGTACTAAAACTGTTCTTAATTCATCAACATTAGTAACGGAAATGAATCGTTTTGCTTTGGCTTCAATGCCAAAAGTATTGTAGTTTTTTAAAGAAAAATTAGTTTTTATTTCCATAAATGGGAGTGCGTTTTATATTTTTCAATTCCAAAATTGTAACTAGAATTCGATAGTGGTTGATGACTTTTTTTTGAAGCGCAAAATTTCAACTTTGGATGAATCTATAATTAAATGTGTTTTATCTGAACATTTACCTAATTGATATCCTGACGGTTTCAGTTTCAAACTTCCAACTTCCATCTTCCATCCTCAAAAATAGGGATTAAAATTGAGTTGTGTAGGTTTTCATCCAAATGTGCATCATAAATAATGGCATAATGTAAGGAATAATTTTGGTGTCGCCTTTTCTAAAATCATGGATTAGTTTATAAGAGTTGATGTTCTCGAAATAGGGCATTCTAAAAATTTCACTTTTCGAAAACGATTCTAATTCTTCAATGAATTCAGGACTTTTAATTAAATAATCCCCCCAAGGAACGCTCAATCCCACTTTCTTGAATTTTAAAATTTCTTCAGGAAGTCTAGATTTCATTGCAGTTTTTAGAATGTATTTTTGTTTTTTGCCAGTAAAAAGCCATTTATCATCTAAAGAACCCAATCCTACAATAAGTCTTTGATCTAAAAAAGGTTCACGGCACTCGATCGAAGCACCCATGGTGCAGCGGTCGTTTCGATCTAATAGCGAACACAAATAAGTATGTTGGTCAAAATAAAGTGCTTGTCGTCGCAAATTATCGGGATACAAAGATTTTGCCTCTTCCAGAATTTGCCTCCTGTATTCGTTTTTTGGAGGGTTGGTAATTCCAAAAGTTTTTGCAATATCATTTGGATAAATATTGCAACCGTTGTACATCACTAAATCATCATTATTTTTTATTTGCGAATAGCGAGCTAGTTTTTCATAACGTGGTTTTGTTGTATAATAATTCATACCGCCAATTGTACTAATTGTATTTAAGAGAGAAGGATATTGTAGTGGTTTGTACCTTATGTAACCACCCATTAATTCGTCAGCTCCTTCACCTGAAAGCAAAACCTTTACCGCTGGTTTTGCTAATTGCGCCAATGCTAAAATATGGGGTTCGCTTAAATGCATTATGGGTTTATCGTGAAAATAGGTCGAGCGAATTAGCTGTTCAAAAAGTGCATTGTCTTCTAATTGCATCGTGTGAAATCCGTAATTGAATTTCTCTGCCATTATTTTAGCTAAATGGGATTCGTTGTGTTCTTTTTCTTTAAAACCAATATTAAAGGTTTCTATATCTTTGTATTTCTGTTGGTTTAGCGAAGCTAATATCGAGGAGGAATCGAGTCCGCCGCTTAATAAAACGCCAACAGGAACGTCACTCACCATTCTCAATTTAACAGAATCATCAAAAGTTTCCCGAAACCATTCAACTGGGTTTTTAATTTTGGGCTGGTTTTCAATTTCAGTTTTCAAATCCCACCATTTTTCGGTTTCTATTTTTCCACTTTCGTGAATAGTAAAAATGTGTCCGGGCAATACTTTTTTTACGTTTTCGTACAAGGTGTTTTCACCAGCAACAAATCGATTGAAAATGTATTCTTCCATTCCATCTTTTGCCATTTTTAGTGGAACTCCAGCCGTGAAAAGTGCTTTTTGTTCGGATGCAAAATAGAAAGTTTCATTGAAAAATGAATAATACAATGGTTTAACTCCCATTCTGTCTCTAACGGCTATTAGTTTTCGTTCTTTTTTGTCCCAAATCATAAAAGCAAACATTCCGTTGAGTCGGCACAACATTTTTGTGCCGTATAATTCATATAATTTTAATAAAACCTCAGTGTCGGAGCTTGTTTTTAAGGTAAATCCACTGCTCCGTAATTCCGGATAAAAATCCTTGAAATTGTATATTTCTCCATTATAAACCATCACATAACGACCATCATCAGAAAGAAAAGGTTGATGTCCCGCCGAGGAAACGTCAATAATTGAAAGTCGTCGATGTCCTAAACCTATGTTGTTTTCAATAAACAAACCTTTGTCGTCAGGTCCTCGGTGTTCGAGCGAATCGCGCATCTTTGTTAGAGTGCGTTCGTCCACTTTTTTTTGTGATTGTAAATGTAAGATTCCATTAATTCCACACATATAGCTAGTACGTTTTAGAAGTGTTAATTAAATCATGATATTTTGAGGCAATGATTTTCATGTTGATTTTGTAATCTGCATTTTTTTCAATAAAAAGTCTATTTTTTATAACCGCAGTTTTCCTTAATTCTTTATTTTCGAATGCCCAAAGTATTTCTTCGGCCAGCATTTTAAAATCGTCAATGGGTATGAGTTGTCCGTTTTCGCGATGTTTAATCCAGCTGATATTTCCCGGTATTTTTGTTACTATAGGATAACAAAGTGAAGCCATTGCTTCAAATAAAGAAGCTGAAACTCCCTCTGTTATTGGCATACTGATATAAATATTTGAATTTTGCAATAAGGCGGGTAATTTTGTATTTTGAATTCGTCCAGTAAAAACGATTTTATTATCGATATTTGATTTCTTTGCTAATTCCTTCAATTTTGGCAGTTCTTTGCCATCGCCAACGATAGTAAGTTTAAAATCAATTCCTTTGTGGTTTAAAATGCCAAACGCTTTTAATATAATATCGTGACGATAATCAGTGGTTAAGGATCGAGTAACAATAGCAGTAATTTTTGTACAATCTGTCATGTTCTGATTGTTGAATTGTAGCAAATCGATTCCTTTTGGTAGAACCATAACTTTGCTCATATCGACATTGTTGGCCTTCATTGAAATAGTCATCACTGAACCCCAAGCATGAATCAAATCGGCTTTTTTGAAAGCATAATTCTGAATTAATTTTTTTAACGGGAGCAAAAGTGATTTTTCTGGCCATAGATCGGTTCTGCCTTGTTGTGCAATTGCAACTGGTCGTACGCCTGAAATTGCTGCAAGAAAACCATAACTTGTGGTTCTCTCTGCAATAACCATATCGGGCTGATGCATTTTAATTATTTTTCTAATTTGAAAAAGACCCGTGCAAAATTCCAAAAGTCTAAGAAAACGGCTAAAAAAAGTGTGGCTAGGTAGTTTTAATTCCCAAGTAATAATTTCGAACTCTCCAAATTCCTTCAGACCCTTCATCCAAGTTATGGCATCAGCTCTGTTCGTTTCTCCTAGAAAAAGTATTTTTCTTTTTGTCATCTTTTACATTATTCTTCGGAGGTTAAAGCTCGATTGATGAAATCATTCAGTGGTTTTAGCAAGATTAATCTTTTGCTCATTTTGGCAACAAAATCATCTTTGGTAACTTCGGAAATGTCAAATTTCTGCGAGGTTTCGAAACTTTTTAATTTCAGAAGTGCTATGGCTGGATGTTCTTTTTCGTAGCCTCTTGGCGGATTTTTTAATACATTAGATTCATTACGGTCAAAATCACCGAACTCTTTTTTGAAGTTTTTATTGTTGAGAATTTCTTCTAAATCTTCATGAAAATAAGCGATTTCTTTTCGCACTTTTTTTAAATCCGCAGCTTCTGGGCAATAAAATCCACCGGCAATAAAACTCCCTGATTGCCCTATATGAATGTAATAACCCGCGCGATTATTCCCTTTCACGCCGCTAGACATCCAAACGCCTAAATGGTCTTTGTAGGGCGATTTATCTTTAGAAAATCGGATGTCACGATTAATTCTAAAAGTACAGTTTTTTACTTCCAGCATTTCTAATGAAGGATCGAGCGGTTTCAGTACATCAAGAAAATCCCCAACTAATTTTTGATAGTCTTTTTTGAAAATTTCATAGCGTTTTTTATTGTCCAAAAACCAATCCCGATTGTTGTTATTTCTTAAATCTTCGAGAAATTGTACACTGTCTTTTGTAAGCATATCGTTTGATTATTGTAGTTGTTTTCTCAAATCTTTTTCACTGATATAACCGGAATGTTTCCATATTATTTTCCTGTTTTCATACAATAATAAAGTAGGAAGCTCGTCGATTTTCATTTCTTTGATGAGGGTTTTGTTTTCATCAGCATCCAATCTAATGATGTCTACTTTGTTTGCACAATCTTTTTGCATCTGATCAAGGTATGGCCCCATTTTTTTGCAAGGTGCGCACCATTTGGCATTAAAATCAATCAATACTTTTTTATCGGTATTTAATAGTGAGGCATATTCTTGACTGCTCATCCCGACGATTTTGTCAGTTGGTTGTGAAAGTCCCGCAGCGTTCCATTTCATCATTCCGCCACCTAATTCGTATATGTTTGTGAAACCTAACTCGGCTAATTTCGCAACTGCTTTTGAGCTTCTGCCACCAATTTTACAATACACAAAAACAGGTTTTGATTTATCTAATTTTTCAGCATCCACTGCAAAATTATCGCCAAGCCAATCGACATTTATAGCATGATCAATATGTTCTGATGCATATTCTTCGGGTGTTCTTACATCTAAAATCTGTGCTTTTGGAGTCTCCTTTATTTTTTTGGCGAAAGCCTCAGGAGTAATGGTTTCCATATTTTTTGAGGATTGACCGTTGCAGGATACTAAGCCAAAAGCTACAAATACTACTATTAGGGAACTAAATTTCATAAGATTTAGGGTTTAATTTTAATGAACTCAAAGTACGTAAATTCTATTTGAAATAGAGTGGTAGAAACCAAAGAAATTACTTTATTAATTTGAATTTCCTGATTCTGCCTCATCTGGTTTTTTTTTATTTGAACGAAAACTTTGGATTCTTAACAGTGAATTTTCGCTAATATCTTCCCAAAATAAATTTACATCTCCAGAATGATAATTCCGCATTGTGAAAGCTAAGTAGCGATAGGGAAAATGAGGAGTTGTTATCCAAATTACGCCATCAGCAGTATGTGTGTCAAAACTTTTTTTATATAATTTACCATTAGAATACAAGAACCCTTTGTGAAGTGTTCGCTCCGCAAAGGCAGTAGTATCCCAGGTCACAGGGTTTATGACCACTTTTCCTTTGAACCATTTGTATTTGTCTTTGTCAATTTTTTTTTTGAAAGTGTTCCAAGTGACGAAACCGCCAGTTTGATTAGGATTATCCATAAAAGGAATGGTTTTGTATTGATTTTTATCTAATCCAATGCCGGGAATATAAGCGGCAACTAATTGTTTTTGTAATGGTTTATTATCAAAAAAATCTTTTAAAATTAACGCAAGATGTGTGCTTCCTTGGCTATGACCAGCCAAAATAATGCCTCGTCCGTGATTGTAATGTTTTAAATAATAATCAAACGCCGCTTTCACATCAGAATAGGCCTTCAACAATGCTGTTGTTCCGCCATTTTCGAGTTGATCATAAGAACGAATATGTGCTTGTCTGTAAAACGGAACATATAAATTTCCGGAATTTGCCCAAGCCGAAGTTTGCAATCGAACAGCCACATTGAGTACTTTATTTCGTTGTATACTGTCATCAATAGAAACATTCCACCTTTTGTCCTTTTTCGAAGAGAGTAAGGTGGGATACACATAAAATACATCAATTGAATCATGAGGATTTTGAATCGAATATTCTTTTAAATTCGGGGGATAATTCCCTGGTAAAACTGCCCAATTATTTGATAAAGAATAATCAACGTCAGTGGCGAAGGCATTTGGTAATGTCGAACTACTAATGCTGTTTTGCACTTTGCAACCCCAAAAAAGAAAAGCAACAAAAGACAAGCAGAGTATTTGATGTTTCATTTTAAAGCATTTATAATCAAACAAATTTACTAAATTAAAAATTACAGATGGAAAATTTTATACGTTTGGTGCGTTGATTTTACAATGCTTTCCGTTCTTTCTGGGTGCGTATCGGAAATAAATAGTTGTCCAAAAGTATTACTGTTTACCATTTCTACAATTTTAGCAACGCGACTTTCGTCCAATTTATCGAAGATGTCATCAAAAAGTAAGATTGGTTTCAGGCCGCTTTTGTTTTTTATAAATTCAAATTGCGCTAATTTCAAAGCAATCAGAAAAGATTTTTGTTGGCCTTGCGAACCAAATTTCTTTATTGGATAATGATCAATTTCAAAAGACAAATCATCTTTATGAATTCCAACGCTGGTGTAATGCAAAGCCCTATCTTTAGTAATGTTTTCTTCTAAAAGTGTCATTAAATTATCTTCGAATAAATGACTTTCGTAAACTAATTGTACTGTTTCTTGAGAACCTGATATGGCTTGATGATGGAGAGTGAATATTGGAATAAATTGTTCTATAAATTCTTTTCGCTTTTCAAAAATATATTTACCAAAACTATCAAGTTGTTCATTATAAATAGAAAGTGTGTCGTTCTCAAAGACATAATTCACCGCAAAATATTTTAACAAAGCATTGCGTTGACTCATTACTTTTTGATATTGAATGAGTTGTTTCAAGTATTGGGCATCCAATTGCGAAATAATGCTATCCATAAATTTCCTACGGGTTTCGCTACCTTCAACAATCAAATCTCTATCGGCTGGCGAGATGATTACAAGCGGAATAAACCCAACGTGTTCTGAAAATTTATCATAGATTTTCCCGTTGCGTTTCAATATTTTTTTCTGTCCTTTCTTGAGACTACAAACAATTTGTTCGTTTCTTTCGTTGATTTCGAATTCGCCATCAATGACAAAAAAATCTTCGTCGTGCTTAATGTTTTGGACCGCTAACGGATTGAAATAACTTTTCCCATACGCTAAATGGTAAATTGCATCGAGCGCATTCGTCTTCCCAATTCCATTTTTGCCCACAAAACAATTTATTTTGTTTACAAATTCGAAATTTGCTTCAGAAAAGTTCTTGTAATTGAATAACGAAATCTTTTTTAAATACATTTGTGAGACTTGACAGTGTTGAGAACTTCGCTATTTTTGATTCCCTTTTTTTTAAGAGGGTGCAAATTATTGAAAAATATCGATAAAAGTGGTTTTAGATTTGAATAATTATTATATTTTTGCGATTCACTAAATTAAATATTTTAAATGGCTACTTATAACAAAAGAGGATATAAACCAGCAAAAGAAAAAGAAGTAAAAGAGGTTACTGCAGATATAAAAGACCTTGAAAAAAGCAGCGCAACTGCCGAAGTTTTTTCTAAATTAGACGAAACGGCATCAAAAACAGAAGATTTTGTTGCTAGAAATCAAAAAATAATTTTTGGAGTAGTTGGTGTAATCGCTTTAATAACTGTTGGTTATTTAGCGTATCAAAAATTTGTTGCCGCTCCAAAAGAAGATGAAGCTGCAACCGAGATGTTTCAAGCCCAACAATATTTTCAACAAGCCACAGATGGCGTTGCTAGTGATTCATTATATAAATTGTCTTTGAAAGGAGCCGAAGGAAAATTTGGTTTTGTTGATATTGCCGATAAATACTCGGGAACATCCTCTGGAAATTTGGCCAACTATTATGCCGGAATTGCCTATTTGAATACCGGAAAATATACTGAAGCGATTGAGTATCTTGGAAAATTCAAATCAGATGATATTGTTCTAAGTGCGCTGGCTAAAGGAGCTATAGGCGATGCTTATTCTCAAAATAAGCAACCAAAAGAAGCTTTGGAAAATTACGTAAAAGCTGTAGAAGCAAATAAAAACGATTTTACAACACCACGTTTCCTGTTGAAAGCAGGAAAAACAGCTTTGACATTAGGAAATAAAGAAGAAGCATTAAAATATTTTACTGATATAAAAGACAATTTTGATGCCTCGCCAGAAGCTGCATCAGTCGATGTATTGATTGGATTAGCTCAATAAAAAAGTTAGAAGTTAGAGGTTTAAAGGTCAGAAGTCCTAAATAGTTTTCCACCCTCTAACTCCTAACCTCTAACTTCTAACTTAAATAAAATGGCTACAGTAAATAAAAATTTATCCGAATACGATAAAAACGCAATCCCAGACGCAAAAAATTTTCGGTTTGGGATTGTTGTTTCAGAATGGAATGATACAATTACGGAAGGACTTTGTAACGGCGCGGTCAAAGGACTTTTAGACAATGAAGTTCCATCAGAACATATTATTCGGTGGAATGTTCCCGGGAGTTTTGAACTTATTTATGGCGCCAAAAAAATGTTGCAAACCCAAAATCTAGATGCTGTAATTGCCATTGGTTGTGTCATTCAAGGAGAAACCAAGCATTTTGATTTTGTGTGTGAAGCGGTTTCACAAGGCATCAAAGACCTAAACGTAGAAACTGATGTTCCTGTTATTTTTTGTGTTTTGACCGATGATACGATGCAGCAATCTATCGATCGAAGCGGCGGAAAGTACGGAAACAAAGGAACCGAAGCTGCAATTGCCGCTATAAAAATGGCGTATTTACGACATCAGGCTTCGTTTAGCAACCAACTAAAAAACCAACAACTATTGTCAACTGGACCTTTACAAATCGAAGGTTTAACGATGACAGAAGAATAAAATTAATTTTATATCGCTGAAGGCCTATACTATTCAAAGGATGGTATAGGTTTTTTGTTTTATTTATGATTATTCCCACTAGAAATTTATTAAATTTGTGAACTTCAGTTATTTTACTGAACACTTATTCCAATAACTATTGGGATCGAACACCGAACACTAAAAAAAATGCCGAGTATCATTCAATTACTTCCTGATCATGTTGCCAATCAAATTGCCGCTGGAGAAGTCGTTCAGCGACCCGCTTCGGTTGTAAAGGAATTGCTTGAGAATGCTGTTGATGCAGGAGCAAATGACATTAAATTAATTCTGAAAGACGCTGGTAAATCGCTCGTTCAAGTGATTGATAACGGAAAGGGAATGAGTGTTACGGATTCGCGTTTGTGTTTTGAGCGTCATGCCACTTCAAAAATTCGCCAGGCCGAAGATTTGTTTTCTTTGTATACCAAAGGGTTTCGTGGCGAAGCATTAGCCTCTATTGCTGCCATTGCTCATGTCGAAATGAAAACCAAGCAAGATCAAGAAGAATTGGGAACACATATTGTCATTGAAGGCAGCAAATTTGTCTCCCAAGATGTGGCAGTTTTGCCAAAAGGAACTTCTTTTGGTGTTAAAAATTTGTTTTTTAATATTCCCGCTCGTCGCAATTTCTTGAAGTCAGATACTGTGGAATACCGGCATATAATTGATGAATTTCAGCGAGTGGCATTGGCACATCCTCAAATATATTTTACATTTTACCACAACGGAAGCGAAATGTTTAATTTGCACCCCTCGAGTTTGAGGCAGCGAATTGTTAACGTTTTTTCAGGTAAAACCAATGAGAAATTGGTACCTATCAATGAGGAAACCGAAATTGTGAACGTTCAAGGTTTTGTATGCAAGCCCGAATTTGCCAAAAAGAATCGTGGCGAACAGTTTTTCTTTGTCAATGATCGATTTATTAAAAGTGGGTATTTGCACCACGCCGTTATGGCAGCTTACGAAGGTTTATTAAAAGACGGAGCGCAACCGAGTTATTTTATTTATCTTCAAGTGCCGCCAAACACTATCGACATTAACATTCATCCTACGAAAACAGAAATTAAATTTGACGATGAATCCGCTTTGTATGCTATTTTGCGCGCTTCTATAAAACACAGCTTAGGACAATTTAATGTAACCCCAGTTTTGGATTTTGAACGCGATGCTAATTTGGATACACCCTATCATTATAAGGATTTAGTGGGAGCAACACCAACAGTTCAAGTCGATGGCAGTTTCAATCCGTTTTCGGAAGAAGATAAACCCAACAAGCATTTTGTAAAGACAAATTCAAGTTACAGGAAACCAGAATCCACTGCAAATTGGGAAAGTTTATATGTGGGTTTAGCCACAGATGGTGAAGATGTTGATACGGTAACATTCGAAAATGAAGCTGTGACTTCTTCTTTATTCAATAACGATGAGATTGAACACGCGGTTCATAAAACTCATCAAATTCATAGAAAATACATTGTCAACCCCATAAAATCAGGAATGATCATTGTGGATCAACAACGAGCGCACCAACGCATTTTGTACGAACAGTTTCTGCGCAATATCACAGTTAATTTGGCCTCAAGTCAGCAGTTGTTGTTTCCTTTGCATTTGTATTTTTCTAATGGAGAAATACAATTGATAAAGGAATTAAAGCCTTCATTAACCAATACGGGTTTTGTTTTTGAAAAAACGAATGAGGATAGTGTTGTGATTTCAGGATTACCTGTCAATGTTTCTGAAAGCGAAGCTTCGTTAGTTTTGGAACAACTTTTGAGCGATTTACAAGATGGAATTCCGGAAAGCAGTTTTAGCCAAAATGATACAATTGCCAAATCAATGGCAAAAAGTTTAGCAGTAAAAACCGGAAGTTATTTAACACAAAAAGAACAGGAAAACTTGGTCAACGGCCTATTTGCTTGCAAAGACCCTAATGTTTCTCCATTTCAAAAACCTACCTTCATCACGATGCGTGTGGAAGATTTAGATAAAAAATTTGCATTATGATGAATTCTATTACACCAGTAGTTAAGCAGCTACTAATAATAAATATACTTTTTTTTATTGGTTCGTACTTTGTTCCAGTAGCTTATGATTTTTTTGCTCTTTATTATCCAGAAAGTGATAATTTTCAGGGTTGGCAATTTTTGACGCATATGTTTATGCACGCGCCTTTTCCAAATGTTGCACATATATTATTCAATATGTTTGCTCTCTATTCGTTTGGTAGTGCTTTGGAACATTTTTGGGGTGGAAAAAAATTTCTATTTTTCTATATTTCGTGTGGACTTGGAGCTGCTTTGTTGCACACCGGCGTAAATTATATTGAAATTAATTCCTTATTATCAAGTATTGCTAGCTTGAATTTATCAACTTCGGAAACACATTTATTATTGAATGCAGATTATAGTGCTCTTTTTAATGAAAAAGGACAAATGATGGCTGGAGAAATTAATACAATTTTAGAAAGAGTGCACTGTAGTCAGCAACAATTTAATACAATTGTTGAAGCTTCAATGGTTTCAAAGGGCACAGTTGTAGGAGCTTCTGGAGCAATTTATGGATTGTTAGTTGCTTTTGCTTTTATGTTTCCCGATGCAGAGCTTGCTTTGCTATTTATTCCTGTTCCTATTAAAGCTAAATATTTTGTACCGGGTATTTTAGCCATTGATTTATTTTTAGGATTTAAAGGAAGTTCCATTTTTGGTGCAGGAAGCACAGGAATCGCGCATTTTGCTCACATTGGCGGCGCAATAACTGGTTTTTTGATGATGTGGTTTTGGAAGAAAAATCAATTTAATAATAAACGATGGAATTAAGTCGAGGGTGAGTTTATTTGTCATTCCGAGGTACGAGGAATCTCATAGAGACAGTAACTGATGAGATTTCTCCTTCGTCGAAATGACAAGATTGAGAAATAATTTATACATAAATAAAATGGCCAGTATTATAAATGACTTGAAAATGAACTACAAATTTGGGGGAATAACCCAAAGGTTAATCTATTGGAATATAGGTTGTTTCCTAGTTTCATTAGTATTTTTCTACCAGTTCAAGTTTGGTATTTTCGATTTTCCAAATTGGATTGCGCTCTCATCAGAGCCCTTGAGTTTTATTACAAAACCGTGGACTTTGTTGACGTATTCGTTCTTTCATGACGGATTTGGGCATATTTTTTTCAATATGCTAGTCCTTAATTTTTCCAGCTCTTTGTTTCTTACTTATTTTAACCAAAAACAGTTGTTGGGATTGTATGTATTGAGTGCCATATTTGCTGGAATTGCTTTTGTTTCTGGCTATTATCTTCTCAACTTAAGCGCTTCTATTGTTGGAGCATCCGGAGCGATAATGGCTATTTTGGTCGCTACAACTACTTATAGTCCTTTGTTGGGTGTTCGTTTATTGCTCATCGGCAATGTCAAACTTTGGCACATAACACTCGTCATTTTAGTGATTGATTTAATGCAAATACGATTAGACAATTCCGGCGGACATATTGCTCATTTAGCTGGTGCTCTTTTTGGTTTCATTTTTATTAAATTACTCGAAAATGGAATAGATTTAAGTAAAATTGTGTCCACAATACTAGATTTTTTTGTTAATTTGTTTTCGAAATCGCCATCGACTCCTTTCAAAAAGGTACATGTAAATTACAAAAAACCAGCTGAAAAATCTACGTCAAGAATTGTGAATAAAGACAAGACGCAACAACAAATCGATGAAATCTTGGATAAAATTAGTCGATCAGGATACGATTGTTTGACGAAAGAGGAAAAAGAATTTTTGTTTAAAGCGGGGAAATAAAAGTTTTGTGGTTTTGAGTTTGTGGTTTTTTGTTGAACTACAAACTGCTAACCACAAACCATAAACAACAAACATAAAATGAAAAACCTCTCGTGGTTTAATAAGCTAATGTTTTTTTTGAATATAGTCTTGACTGTGTCTACATTCATTGCTTATATTTTGCCTTTTTTGGCACCCAATATTTTTCCGCTTTTATCTGTTCTTACTTTATTTATGCCTTTGTTTTTTATATTAAACGGATTGTTTTTTTTTTATTGGGGAATTCAGTTCAAGAAGAGAATGATTTTATCTGGTTTGGTGCTTTTGATGGGAATTACATTTATTAATAAATTTTATAAATTTTCAGCTAAAAATTTTCCAGAAGACGAGAAAGATTTTACCGTTATGAGTTATAATGTGCGTTTGTTTAATGTATTCAAATGGCTCGGTAGAGACGATATTCCAGAAATTATTTTTGCTTTTATAAATGATAAAAACCCAGATATATTGTGCATTCAAGAATATTCTAATTCTGCAAATATTGATTTGAAAGTTTACCCCCATAAATACATATTAGTGGCGGGCGACCAAATTAAAACAGGGCAAGCTATTTTTTCTAAATTTCCTATTATAAATCAAGGTAATATTGCTTTCCCAAATTCAAATAATAATGTTGTCTTTGCCGATATCAAAAAAGGAAAAGATATCATCAGGGTGTATAATATGCATCTGCAATCGATACGAATATCCCCTGATGTAAATGAAATTAATGAAAACATTGATGCGCTCAATCAAGGGAAATCGCAACGCCTTTTTAGTAGAATAAGTAAGGCTTTTAAGCAACAACAGCAACAAGCGGAGATCATTAAAGAACACAAAAAAGACTGTTCTTATCCTATTATTTTTTGTGGTGACATGAATAATAGTGCCTTTTCGTATGTGTACCGAAGTATAAAAGGAAAATTAAACGATAGTTTTGAAGAAGCAGGAGTTGGTTTTGGAGCGACCTATAAATTCCGTTATTATCCAGCTAGAATTGATTATATTTTTGCTGATGAAAATATGACTGTCAAAAAATTCGAAAGTTTCCCGGATTTCGAAAACTCCGATCATTATCCAATTATGGCCAAATTGTCGATGGAATAGGATTTTTAAAACGCTTTCTTTAGCGCATTTGTTAATACTTGAAATGTTGTGAAGCAATTTTTCTTTAATCTTTGGTATTATACCGGCAATTTTATAATTAGAATTATTTTCCTTTAGTCACCAATTACAAGATTACCTATGTTTCCAATAGCTTTTCATCCCATTTTTAAACATCCCTTGCCCGAGGGACATCGATTTCCAATGTTGAAATATGATTTGCTGCCAAAGCAATTATTGCTTGAAGGAACGGCAGAAACAGGAGATTTTTTTGAGCCCGAATTGGCTGCTATTGATTCGGTTTTAGCGGTGCATTCACAAGAATATGTTTCTCAATTATTAGATTTAAGTTTGGATGCAAAAGCGTGTCGCAAGATTGGGTTCCCGGTTTCGGCAGCACTGATAGAAAGGGAATTGCGTATTGCACAAGGTACAATTATGGGAAGTCAATTCGCATTGCAAACTGGTATTGCTTTTAATATTGCTGGCGGCACGCATCACGCATTTACAGGTTCTGGTGAGGCATTTTGTTTGCTTAACGACCAAGCGATTGCGGCTAGATATTTATTAAATAAAGGTTTGTCATCCCGAATTTTGATTGTGGATTTAGATGTTCATCAAGGAAACGGCACTGCACAAATTTTTCAGGATGAACCCAAAGTTTTTACATTTTCGATGCACGGAAAAACGAATTATCCATTCAAAAAAGAAAGCTCAGATCTTGATATTGCGTTAGATGACAATACTTCCGACGTGGAGTATTTAGCTATATTAAAAGAAACGCTGCCTCGATTAATTGATTCTTTGCAGCCTGACTTTATTTTTTATTTGGCAGGCGTTGATATTTTAGCGAGCGATAAACTAGGTAAACTTGCTTGTACCATGGCTGGCACAAAAGAAAGAGACAAAATTGTATTATCACTTTGCAAAGAAAATGCTATTCCTGTTCAAGTAAGTATGGGAGGTGGCTATTCGCCTGACATTAAAACTATTGTCGAAGCGCACGCTAATACATTCAGAATTGCCAGATACTTATTTTAGTTATAATGAAAAGGGAATAACGAAACCCGAATCAATACCATAGTTAGGCATTATTCCTTATTGAAAACCAGAGATTGTTCTGCTATTTGTTTGACCTTCTAAATACTTCAATTATGGCAACATTCGTTATGGAATAGGATTTAATGATTGTTGTTGCAAATAATTCAAGGTAAATTTTCCTTCATTAAACAGTAAATCAAGAACACTCAAATTATTTAAAAACCCTTCTTTTTCCTGAAAAACTTGTGGATAAACTTCAAATTGCGAAGCATCTTTTTTTCCGATAGCCAACATTCTGTAATCTAAAACAGTATTTGAATCTATCCCATGAAAATATTCGGTAGTGGTTTCGTATTCAAATTTCATTCGCAAAAATTTAGAAACAATGTGCATCGTTTCAAAATTCAAATCCATTAAAAAAGTATGTTTTGTTTCAAAAATAGGACGAATATCATCTTCAAAATATTCAAAAAATGGGGAGCTTCTGTATGCCGCTTCCAATGATTTGAAATGTTGTTTCTGCCAGTCGAAATCATTTTCTATTTTGACATCCTTAGTTTTTTGATGAATTTGTTTGGAATGCTTGACCGGAATATTCAACAACTGAATTCCGTTTGGGCTGTATATATAAGTTCTGTTGCGATTTGTCTGTTTTTGGAAATTATCCTCTATTTCAAATACAATTTTTTCCGATTGAGACATTGCAACATAATGACTTATTGAGGGAAAGTAGGTTGGATGGAGTAAGCCCCCTAACCCCCGAAGGGGGAACTCCTCAGATGTGAATTTTATATTTTCCAAAAGGCTTTTTTTAAAACAACTTTCTTTTAATTATTTGCTTAGACTAAATTCTTATTTTCCCCCTTTAGGGGCTAGGGGGCGTTTTTTCCAAAAATATTCACCCACAAAAAATGCAGCTAGGGCAATCAGGAAGAACTTAAAATACGATTGTGGTTGTCCATCACCACCAACAGTAGTAAACAATCTTTCCCAACGAATTTTCCCAAATCCTTTGCCATTGGTATTCCAACTCATCCAAATGAAGACGGGTTTCCCCACGATGTGATCTTCGGGAACATAACCCCAATAACGGCTATCTTCTGAATTGTGGCGATTGTCCCCCATCATCCAGAAATAATCTTGTTTGAAGGTGTACGATTTTGTTTTTATACCATTAATAAAGAAATCACTTCCCTTAACTTCTAGCGTGTTCTTTTCATATTCTGTTATTATATGACTATAAAAAGGCAAGGTTACAAAGTTTAAATCCACTGTTTTTCCTGCTTTCGGGATAAAAATGGGACCAAAATTATCTCGATTCCATTTGTTAATGTGAGGGAATATTCCGTTTTCGACGCCCTTTGCTATTTCTCTAGTGACAGAAGTTATTCCTGGAACATTTTTTAATCTTTCGACACTTTCAGTAGTCAATGCACTTGCAAATAAAGTATCCCTCGCTTCACTGCTAAAACCCGCGCCATCTGTAACATTCATATCCTTAAAAAGATATTCAAAATCAATTGGTGTTTTTCCGTCTAAAGCTATTTTGTAGGAGTATTGTGGTTTCGCTCTTTCTGGCAAAGCCAATATTTTACCATTAATATAAACAATCCCGTCTTTTATTTGCAAACTATCACCGGGAATACCAACACAACGTTTAACATAATTGGATTTTTTGTCTATCGGTTTATCCGCTCTTCTGCCAGAGTTGTCCCTAAACTTATATACGGTATCGACTGGCCAATTGAAAACTACAATGTCGCAATTCTTGATTTTCTGGAAAGCAGGCAATCTAAAATAAGGCAATTGAGGCCAACTTAAATACGATTTCTTTTTTGTTAACGGAATTGAATCGTGAACCATTGGTAAAGCCACAGTTGTCGTTGGAACTCTTGCACCATAATTCATTTTGCTCACGAACAAAAAGTCGCCAACTAATAATGATTTTTCTAATGATGAGGTAGGAATTGTGTAGGGTTGCAGAAAGTATGTATGAACTAATGTTGCTACAATAATGGCAAAAAGAAGAGAACTAATAGTATCGGCTGTTTTGTTTTCAGGATTCAAACTTCTGTCAGAAACATAATTTAATTGCTGGGTGTAATTAATATAATAAATATAAAAACCAAAGGTGGCGATTCCTAAAAAGGTGTCCAACGTAGATCGTTTTCCAAAACTTCTCAATGTCTCTATCCAAATTACAGGAAACATAATCAAATTGATTATGGGAATAAAAAGTAAAAGCGTCCACCAACTGGGACGACCTATTATCTTCATCAAAACGATGGCGTTGTATACTGGAATTGCAGCTTCCCAACGTTTTCTGCCCGCCGCTTCATAGATTTTCCAAGTTCCTAAAAAGTGAATTACCTGAACTAGCAAGAAAAACACAAACCATTGAAATACTGTCATAATTATTTTGTTTAAAAGCCCCCTAACTCCCGAAGGGGGAATACTGAATTCTGCAAGAAGGTTGAGTTTATTATTATATTTTCATTTTTTTTGGTTACAACTCCCCCTTTGGGGGTTGGGGGGCAAGTACATCTTTCATAGTGAAAACTCCCTGTTTTCCTACAATCCATTCAGCAGCGATGATTGCTCCCAAGGCAAAACCCTCACGATTGTGTGCCGTATGTTTTATTTCAATCGAGTCTACCGTCGAATTATAAGTTACTGTATGCGTTCCAGGAACATCACCTATTCTTTTGGCTACGATATGAATTTCGTTGGCTTTAGGAGTTTGCATAGTGTAATCGTTATAATTGCTATTTTCAATAACGCCATTTGCTAATGAAATTGCAGTTCCACTTGGAGCATCCAGTTTTTGGGTATGATGAATTTCCTCCATTTCAACGTTGTACGAATCGAATTTTGACATCATTTGGGCCAAATATTCATTGAGTCCGAAGAACAAATTAACGCCCAAGCTAAAATTGGAACTAGATATAAAAGCACCTTTTTTTGCTGCGCAAAGGGATACCATTTCATCGTAATGTGCTAACCAGCCCGTGGTTCCAGAAATCACGGGAACATTAGCGTGAAAACTATTCGAAATATTACTTACCGCGACCGCAGGAATACTAAAATCGATGGCCACATCGGCATTTGAAAGGCCTTCATAGGTGTTGAATTCGTCTTTTTTCAAAATGATTTCGTGACCTCTTTCCAATGCAATTCTTTCTATGGTCTGTCCCATTTTTCCGTATCCTAAAAGTGCAATTTTCATTCTTTCATGCTTATTTGTTAATTTATTTGCTTTAATCTTTACTTTGAGTACACTTGAATGGACTTAAAAATTATAATTAAATGTTAGACCTACATTTGTCTTATATGTTACGTCATTCCTATATAGATCGGGTTTTAGTGATAAATTTTCATTTACATTAAATTGTGTTAAAGCGGCATCAACATTAGCTTCGATAATGTTTAACACATAGAAACCAACAACAAATAATGCCGATAAATCACGATTTCGTTGGTAAAACTTTTGCCCTGCAATTAGTCGGTCTTTGTCTAAGTAGTTAAATTTATCATCAGTGTAGCCTTCTAATCTTCGTTTATATGCATCTCGGTATTGATTGTATTTTTTATTGCTGTCTAAATAATAATACATAGGCAGTCCGATGGCACCATAAACAATCGGAATTTTCCAATATTTTTTATTGTATGCTTGCCCCAATCCCGGTAAAATAGCCGAATAAAAGGCTGCTTTTGCTGGCGTCAAAGGATTTATATCAATCGATTTCATAGTATCTTTAGCAATTAGATCATCATCAGTTTTCTGTTGAGAAAAAACGGCTAAATTTCCTAAAGCAAATAGTAGAAGCACTATTAAAACGCTTTTATTCACTACTCTTTTATTAGTTTTATAATCCTGTTGAAGTCTTCCTGAGAATGAAAAGGGATTGTTATTTTTCCTTTGCCATTTCCTGCCACTTTAACATCAACTTTTGTTCCAAAATACGCATTGAAAGTATTTTTCTGGGTTTCGGCGATTTCAAAAGAGGCAGATTTTGATTTTCCAATAGGCTTCGGTTTTAAGCTTTCCTGATAATTTTTGACCAAAGTTTCGGTATCACGAACCGAAAGATTCTGACTTACAATTTTTTGATAAATATCAGTTTGCACTTCTTGATTTTCAATATTAATTATTGCTCGACCGTGCCCCATACTGATAAAACCATCTCGGATGCCAGTTTGGATTATTGGGTCTAACTTTAAAAGTCTTAAATAATTGGCAATCGTCGAGCGTTTTTTTCCTACACGTTCGCTCATTTGCTCTTGTGTCAGTTGAATTTCATCAATTAATCTTTGGTACGAAAGTGCAATTTCTATTGGATCTAAATCGTGGCGTTGGATATTTTCAACTAATGCCATAATCAACGACTCATTATCGTTTGCAATTCTAATATAAGCAGGAACGGTTGTCAATCCCACTAATGTTGATGCGCGAAGACGTCGCTCACCTGAAATTAATTGGTACTTATTGAAAGCTAATTTACGAACAGTAATGGGTTGAATCACGCCTAGTTCTTTAATAGAGGAGGCTAATTCGCGCAGCGATTCTTCATTAAAATTGCTTCTAGGCTGAAACGGATTGATGTCGATAGCAGCGATTTCTAGTTCAATAATATTTCCCACAACTTTGTCGGCATTTTTATCGCTTACGGATTTTATGTCGTTCTCCGGATCTTTTAATAAGGCGGATAATCCTCGTCCGAGGACTTGTTTTTTTATTGCTTTTGCCATAAAACTATTTACTATTTTTCTTAATAATTTCTTGAGCCAGATTTAAATAATTAATGGCTCCTTTGCTTGTGGCATCATAGTTTATAATGCTTTCGCCAAAACTTGGTGCTTCACTTAGTTTTATATTTCTTTGAATTATAGTTTCAAAAACCATATCGTTGAAATGTTTTTGAACCTCTTCAACTACTTGATTGGATAAACGCAATCTCGAATCAAACATAGTAAGAAGTAAACCCTCAATATCTAAATGAGGATTATGAATTTTCTGGATGCTTTTGATTGTATTCAACAATTTTCCTAAACCTTCTAATGCAAAATATTCGCATTGAATAGGAATAATTACTGAATCTGCCGCGGTCAAAGCATTTAAAGTGAGTAAACCAAGGGATGGAGCGCAATCTATAAGGATATAATCGTAGTCGTCCTTGATGCTTTCTAATGCTTTTTTGAGCATATACTCTCTATTTTCTTTATCGACTAATTCGATTTCGATAGCGACAAGGTCAATATGAGATGGAATCACGTCCACATTTGGAGCCGTACTTTTTAGTATTGCTTCTTTTGGCGTGTTGCTATGCTCAATAATTTGATACGTTCCAATTTCAACTGTTTCAATATCTATTCCCAATCCAGAAGTGGCGTTTGCCTGAGGATCTGCATCAATAAGTAACACCTTTTTTTCTAAAACGCCTAATGAAGCTGCTAGATTTATTGACGTTGTAGTCTTTCCTACGCCTCCTTTTTGATTAGCGATTGCAATGATTTTACCCATTTTTTTTCTAAATTTTGAACGGTAAAAATACAATTAATTATGGTTTCTGAAAATGTATTTTGTTAACAAATTGTATGGGTGGATTTGCAGTAGTATTTTGGCAATAGATTCCTCTATTAAAATTGTTTTAAATTGCAATTTTTATAATGGAGTTCGTCATAAAATTTGATTTCACTTTTGATATTGTTTAGATTTAGCAATATATTTACTGCTAAAAATACCAACTCGCAACGGATTATATTAAATGAATTTTGTAATCATTACTCAACTAGCTCATAATCAGTTGCAGAATCACTATTTTGCCTATGCTCCTTATGTTCGAGAAATGAACATTTGGACAAAACACGTAGATAAAGTAACTATTGTTGCTTCTAAATCCAAGCTGCAAAAAACTTCAATTGATATAAAGTATGATCACGATAACATTAATTTTGTTTCTGTTAGCGAATTTAATGTACTGAATTTAAAAGGAATTTTTAGCACACTCTTAAAAATGCCTGGCATTTGTTGGAAGATTTATTCCGCTATGCTACAGTCAGATCACATTCATTTACGCTGTCCTGGAAATATGGGTTTATTGGGATGTTTCCTCCAAATTTTTTTTCCAAATAAAAGTAAAACGGCTAAATATGCCGGAAATTGGGATCCCAAAGCAAGTCAACCATTCAGTTATAAGTTACAAAAATGGATTTTGTCAAATACATTTTTAACACGAAATATGCAAGTTTTAGTGTATGGTGAGTGGGAGGGAAGCACTAAAAACCTAAAGTCATTTTTTACAGCAACTTATCTTGAAGTTGATAAAAGCCCCATTGCTAGTAAAGATTTAAAAGAGCAAATTCGTTTTATTTTTGTAGGAGCTTTGGTCGCAGGCAAAAATCCTTTGTACGCTATTAATTTGATAGAAATCTTGCATCATGAAGGGTATAATGTTGCATTAGAATTATATGGGGAAGGAATAGAACGAAACAAAATAGAAAAATACATTATTCAGAAAAAGGCAGAAAACATCATTTCATTAAAAGGAAATCAGACACCAGAAATGGTTCAGAAGGTTTATGAACAAAGTCATTTTGTTATTTTGCCTTCTGAAAGTGAAGGTTGGCCAAAAGCGGTCGCCGAGGGAATGTTTTGGGGTTGTGTTCCTGTGGCGACGAAAGTTTCTTGTGTTCCCTATATGTTAGATTATGGAAATCGAGGTGTTCTGTTAGCTATGAATTTAGATTATGATGTAAGTCAATTGAAACTACTTTTGCAAAACGAAAGCGATTATAAAATTAAGAGTGAAAAGGCAAGTGATTGGTCTCGAAAATATACGTTGGATGTTTTTGAAGAGGAGATTATCAAATTGTTAACACGATGAGAATAGTCCAAATCATAGATTCTTTAGAAGCTGGCGGTGCAGAAAGAATGGCGGTAAACTACGCCAATGGTCTTGCCGATGCAATAGATTTTTCCGGATTGGTGGCAACCCGAAAGGAAGGACATCTTTTGAACCAAGTAAACAGCGAAGTTTCTTATTTGTATCTAAACAGGAAAGAAACTATTGATTTGAAAGCACTGTCTAAACTGCGAAAATTTGTTGTAGATAATAAAGTAGAAATTATTCACGCTCACAGCACTTCATTTTTTTTGGCTTTTTTAATAAAAATTTCCTATCCGTCGATACAGTTATTTTGGCATGATCATTATGGTGACAGTGAGTTTCTGTCCAAAAGACCTTCACTAGCTTTAAGGTTAACTCTCCCTTTTTTCAACGGAATTATTGCCGTAAACCAAAATTTAAAACTTTGGGCGGAACAAAAATTGCATTGTAAAAACGTTATTTACTTGCCTAATTTTTCATCAAAATATAATCAAGTTTCAGAGCATACTGTTTTGAAAGGAATAAACGGAAAACGAGTTGTAGCGTTGGCTAACTTGAGAGCACAGAAGAATCATTTTTTATTGTTGGAGGTTGCTAAAAAAGTGCAACTATCTCATCCAGAATGGACATTTCATTTGGTTGGAAAAGATTTTGAGGATGCGTATTCCAGACAAATTAAGGATTTAATTATAGCGTCTAATTTAGAAAAAGCCGTTTTTATTTATGGTTCTAAACAAGATATTAAAACTATTTTAGAACAGTCAAACATCGCTGTTCTGACCTCAAAATCAGAAGGTTTACCAGTTGCGCTCCTTGAATACGGATTGTATGGGAAGCCCATAGTGGCGACTAATGTTGGAGAAATTCCTTTACTTATTCAAGATGGTGTCAACGGGTTCGTGGTTGAAAGTGGTAATGCCGAGCAGTTTTACGATTCATTGGTTAAGTTGCTAGATGATAAAATCTTGCAAAACGATTTTGGAAAATCGCTTCAACAAACTATTATCAATAATTATTCAGAACAAATGATAATAAAAAAATATTTAGAATGGTTACAAAAAGTTTAAAATTAAAAAATGCCGACCTGATTGTGCGTTAGTAATGGAAAGTGTCGAAAATTTAAAAATATATTGCGTAATTAATAAGATATTATTCGTAATGTGATACTTTCACTAATAAATTTTGTATTTGGTTGATTTTTTTGTGTATTTCATAAATTGTTTGTGTAGATTTGTCAAAAGTATGGAATTTGTAATAGTAGTATGAATAAAAAAAGTAAAATACATTTTGAAGTTTCGGAGCGTAAAATATTACTTCGGATTTTTGATGTTGTTTTTGTTTTGCTGGCATTATTTTTTGTGGGAAAAATATTGTATTTAGAATATCTTCTTGAAGCGTCAACTAGTAAATTTGAAGATTCAACTAGAGAATTATCGTCGATGCTGCTTCTTGGACTCTACATTAATGTCATAGGTACCATATTTGAAATGTACAACCTTCAGGTTGCAAGCAATCAGTATAAAGTTTTGAAAAGTAGTATATTAACGGCTTCAGGTACGGTTTTATTATACTTATTAACTCCTGTTTTTTCTCCTACATTACCTACAACTAGATTTCAAATTTTAATTTTTTATTTTACTGTTTTTTTTGCAATACTTTTTTGGCGAATTTTTTATGTCAAATTTCTGGCGTCAAATAGATTCGCACAAAATGTGATCTTAATTTGTGATCGTGAGCAAGTCGAAGAGTTAATTGTAGGACTTGAAAACTCAGATCCTCATTATAAAATAGTTGTTTTTGTTGAATCTGAAAAAGATAGTGATACTAGTTTTGATTACCATTTTGTCCAATCGATAAAGACTACTGACTTGGTATCATTTGTTAATGTAAATAACATATTTGAAATTGTAGTTGCTGTACAAAATGCAGCGGATATAAAAATAGAATTGTACCAGCAGTTACTTCAATTGTTAGAAAATGGTACAACTATTCGCGAGTATAGCCAAGTTTACGAAGATAAAAATTTGCGAATCCCAGTGCAGCACATTGATAGAGATTTCTACAAGTTTTTTCCTTTTAATAGAAGCAACAATAACAAAGTCTATTTGTTGAATGCAAAGATTTTGGATATAGTATTTTCTATTATTGGGATTTTAATAGGTATATTTTTACTTCCATTTATTTTATTTGGGAATGCCATCGGAAATAATGGAAAATTGTTCTACACTCAGGAACGGGTAGGGAAAAATGGAGCTGTTTTCCGGATTTTTAAATTTCGTACGATGGTTAATAACGCAGAGAAAGAAGGAGCTGTTTTTTCGACTCCTAATGATTATCGGATAACTCCGTTTGGTAAATTTATGCGTAAAACTAGAATTGATGAAATACCGCAGTTCATCAATATTTTAAAGGGCGATATGGCAATAATAGGACCTCGACCCGAGCGACCTTTTTTTGTAAAAGAAATTGCTGCAATAATGCCTTTTTATGAAACACGACATGTCATCAAGCCCGGACTGACCGGTTGGGCACAAGTAAATTATTCCTATGGGGAATCTGTAGAAGATAGTTTAATTAAATTACAATATGATTTGTATTATATCAAACACCGCAGTATTTTCTTAGATATAAATATTACTATTAAAACTATAAGTACCGTTTTATTTTATAGAGGCCAATAATTAAATTACTACAGGAATACGTTTGCTCTCGCTAATAATTATTTTTACCAAAACTATAACGCTTGTCAAAACAATTGGCAACACTATCTGTAAATGTATTTTATTCAACATAAATAGTGTGTAAACGACGAGAAGAAGCAGATTCGCGATTGACAAATTGATAATCCATTTATTATTTTTTCTGTAATAAAAACAAACTAACACAAGCAGCAGAGGATTAAATAACAAAACGTTATAATTATAAGCCAATTCTTCATGAAAGGAATAAAACCCCATAAATGCAAAGAATAATCCCAATAACCCCATTATAGAAAAGTACAATATATCGATGCTTTTCTTGTTTATGAGTACTATCAACGCAAGTAGAAATGTGTAGGTATAAAAATTATCCCACCAAGAACTTGGAGTTTCTTTTTTGAATTCCAATATCGTTTTGCTTTCCTTGCAAAGCAGATGATTCTCGAATTGAATCATTTTTAAACTTTTATGAAGTTCTAATGGCAAAAAGAGTCGTGTGCCATATTCATCCACTTTTTTCCCGAAGATAATGCTTGTACCCAATTTTTCATAAAAAGAACCATTAAAATAGGGATATAAAATACTTCTATAAGTTTTATTTGTGTCGATTTTCTTTGTAATTACATCACTTTCCAATGTTTTGTTCAATATCGCAACTACCATTGAAGTGCAGTTTTTATCAATAAATTTATAGGTGTAATAACTTTCGCTAGAGGATAAAGTTGCGGTTAAATTATCTAGTAATTTTTGTTTTTTAGCTTGAGGTATAATTAATTCCTGCTCATAAACACTTCTTTTTTCATAAGCATATTGATTCATAAAGTCAGAAAAAGCATTGGCAACTGCAAAATATTGTAAGTCTCCTTTGGCAAACTTTGCCACAAAATTAGGCGTGGCAAAATCAAAAGCGCCATAATTAAAAACGACATCTAAATCTTTTTCTAAATCGGTTATTCTAATAGCAGTGTGCCCAAAAAGCGAATACGATTCATTTCCTGTGTCGCAGGTAATAATGCTAACACGAGCGTTTTTGGACAAAATTCCATTTTGTCCAACGCTGGTTTCTGAAGCGGTAAGAAGTAAAAGAAATACTATTATTTTGAGTAATGACTTCATTTATATAAATGGAATGAGAATTAAATTAATTTCTAAAAAGACCTAAATCCACTTTTACAGAAAAAATATTAGAATACAGCGCCGCACTTTGATTTCCTAAATTGGTCAAAGCATAATCAATCTGGATGCCTTTGTATTTGAATCCTAAACCAATATTGGGCTGAAAACCTACTTTCTCGGTGTTGTCAATTTGTTGTACGTTTTGAAAATTCCCCACGCCAGCGCGCAAGAAAACGAAGTCGGTGTAGCCAAATTCAAATCCCAAGGCGGGATCTACACTCACAAAATCGGATGAAATCAAATCGTTTGTTTTGGTAAAAACCATATTGACATTGGCTGCAGCCAAAAGACTGTAATCATACCGAATAATAAATTTCTTAGAAAGTCCTAATTGAGCTTTTGGAGCTGTTATTTCCGTGCTTTCTGGCAATTCCTGATTTTGTCCGGGAATCGCATTAGCAATTTTTTTGTATTCGGCTTCATCAATGCTCCAAACATTATAGGTCGTAGTGATGTCCCGCAACATTAAACCAATTTGCCAATCATTTTTTTCATATTGTAAGCCAATATCAAAACCAAATCCCCATGAGCCTGCAAAATCCGCAATAATTCGGCGAATTATTTTCGCATTAACACCATATTGAAATCCTGGAACTTGCAGTTTTCGTGCGTAAGAAAAAGTTACACCATAATCTGCGGTCGAAAAAAGACTAATGCGGTTGTAATTAATATTGCCTTGACTGTCGATTAATTCCGTCGTATTTAAAATGTCATCAACACCAAAACGGATCAATGAAATTCCCCAAGCACTTTGATCGTCGATGGGTTTTGCATAAGCAATATAGTCGTATTGAGCAATATTGGCAAAATAATTAGCGTGCATCAAGGAGAGTTGATGGTCCTCAAGATAAATTAAGCCAGCGGGGTTCCAGTAGCCCGAATTAACGTCACGGGTGCTAGAAGTCATTGCGTTTGCCATTCCTAAAGCCGCTGCATCCACACCAATATTCATAAACTCGTTCGAATATTTTCTTACGGTTTGTGCATACGAACTGGCGCAAATCAAAAGGAGAAAAAAGTAGTGAATTTTTTTTATCATTGATTTTTTTGCAAATAAAAAGACTGCTTAATTTTTTTCAAAAATATACTATTTTAGTGAGGTAATTTCTTTTTTAACAACCCTTTCAGATTTGTACCGCTTGAAAAATTAAATCTCTTTGAAAAAACGCATTTCTCATCAACTTATTATGTTAAATTTGTGAACTTTGATAACCAAATTAGAATAATAATGAATGTAAAAAAACAAGTCCCGAATATAATTACGTTACTCAATTTATTTTGCGGCTGTATTGCTGTAGTTTTTGTAGCTGAATTGAATTTTGAGATGGCTTTTTTTTTAGTGAGCCTTGGTATTTTTTTAGACTTCTTCGATGGTTTTTTTGCACGATTATTCAAAGTTTCAAGTCCATTGGGTTTGCAATTGGATTCCCTTGCAGACATGATTACCAGCGGACTTGTTCCAGGTTATGTGATGTACTCGATGTTGAAAATGGCACAAAATCCAGTTTCTACGGATGTAATTATTCCTTATTTGGGTTTCATCATTACGTTGGGTTCTTGTTATCGTTTGGCAAATTTTAATATTGATACGCGACAAACGGAATCATTTATTGGATTGCCAACTCCTGCCAACGCGCTATTTATTTTGAGTTTACCTTTGGTATTAAAGCATTCAGATTCGTTGGTTGTTTTTGATATTTTAACGAATCAAGGAGTGTTATTAATCATTACTGTGATAAGTGCTTTTATCCTCAACGCTGAAATCCCTTTGTTTTCTTTAAAAATCAAAGATTTTACGGCTAAGAAAAATGCACTTCAACTTGTCTTTTTAAATTTGTCGTTTTTGCTATTGTTGTTTTTCCACTATTTGGCAATTCCGCTGATTATTATTTTTTATGTTTTGCTCTCGGTTTTCAATAATAAGTTTCTGAAAAAGTAGGTTTTGAATGAGGCGGAAAACTACAGGAAGCAAACCATTAATTCGACGAAAATCTCGCAAGAAAGCTACCATTTCATTAGGCAAATCAATTCGGTTTTTGATAATTGGGTTTTTTATTTTGATTTTTTTGGGAATTAGCTACCATTATCGAGATGGATTACTGTACTATTTTGGCTTCAAATACTATAAATTAAGGTATGAGCAAGCCGAAGCCAAACGTATTTCGGATGTTCGAAATTTTCAAGTATTAGAAAATCATAAAGGAAAAGCTATCGGATTAGATGTGTCAGAATATCAAGGAGAGATTGACTGGACTTTAGTCAAAAACATCGAAAATAATTATCCTTTGGAGTTTGTTTTAATTCGTGCCACAGCAGGAAATAATCGCGAAGACATTCAATTCAGGAACAATTGGCTTGCCGCCAAAAACAGAAAAATGATTCGTGGCGCGTATCATTATTATCGTCCTAACGAAAATTCATTAAAACAAGCCCAGATTTTCATTCAAACTGTTCAGCTACAAAAAGGAGATTTACCTCCTGTTTTAGACATTGAAAAACTGCCGAAAGAGCAATCCATAGATAGTCTAAAAAAGGGATTAAAACGTTGGCTTAAAGTTGTGGAAGCTCATTATAAAGTTCGGCCAATTATTTATACTGGCGAAAAATATTATGATGATTTTTTGAAAGAAGAGTTCTCCGATTACCTTTTTTGGATTGCCAATTATAATTTTTATCGAGAGAAAATCGATGAGGACTGGCTTTTTTGGCAATTCACTGAAAAAGCATCTATTGCTGGGATAAAAGGCAATGTTGATGTCAATATTTACAATGGCGATGTCGAACAGTTACGATTTATAACTGTGGAGTAGTAGTTTCAAATTGTTTTCTAATTTTCATCCGCCTTTACATTTTCTCCTGCAATGCTTTAATAGTATCACGTAGTTTTGCTGCTTGCATAAAGTCCAATTCTTTTGCGGCTTTCTCCATCGCTTTTCTTTTTTCTCTGATCATTTTTTCAATTTCTGGCTTCGAAAGATATTCTGGTATTGGCTCAGCAGCAATTTGAGTGCCATGCCCCAATTCAAAATCTACCAAAGGACTCTTGGTAAAAGCACTTTCTATTTTTTTATTTAAAGCCTCGGGAACTTGATGGTTTGCAGTATTAAAATTAATCTGTTTTGTTCTGCGGTAATTCGTTTCGTCAATCGTTTTTTGCATGCTTGAAGTAATCTTGTCGGCATACATAATTGCTTTTCCGTTGAGGTTTCTTGCTGCACGACCAATGGTTTGGGTAAGCGACCTATGGCTTCTCAAAAATCCTTCTTTATCAGCATCTAGAATCGCAACTAGCGATACTTCGGGTAAATCTAATCCTTCCCGTAATAAATTCACGCCAATCAAAACATCGAATATTCCTTTTCGCAAATCCTGCATAATTTCAATCCGTTCTAAAGTATCCACATCCGAATGTATGTATCGGCAACGGATGTTTACTTTGTCCAAGTATTTCGCCAATTCTTCGGCCATTCTTTTCGTTAAAGTAGTCACCAAAACACGTTCGTCAATTTCAGCACGGGTTTGGATTTCTTCTATCAAATCATCAATTTGGTTCAAACTCGGACGAATTTCGATGATTGGATCTAATAATCCCGTTGGCCGAATCACTTGTTCTACATAAACCCCGTCGCATTTTTGCAATTCATAGTCGGCAGGTGTTGCTGAGACATAAATGACTTGGTTTTGCATCGCTTCAAATTCCTCAAACTTCAACGGGCGGTTGTCCATCGCAGCGGGAAGTCGGAAACCATATTCTACTAAATTTTCTTTTCGGCTTCTATCTCCGCCGTACATCGCGTGAACTTGTGAAAGCGTCACGTGACTTTCGTCAACAACCATCAAGAAATCTTTTGGAAAATAGTCTAATAAACAAAACGGTCTTGTTCCGGCTTCTCGACCATCGAGGTAACGGGAATAATTTTCAATTCCGGAGCAATAGCCCAGTTCTCGAATCATTTCTAAATCAAAATTGGTGCGTTCTTCGAGTCGTTTTGCTTCCAAATGTTTGCCAATTTCCTTGAAATAATCGACTTGTTTGACCAAATCCTGTTGGATTTCCCAAATGGCATTTTGCAGCACATCAGGCGAAGTCACGAACATATTTGCGGGATAAATGGTGAGTTGTTCCATTCGTTCGATGACCTTAGAGGTTTGGAGATCAAAACTTTCGATTTCTTCTATTTCGTCACCAAAAAAGTGAATTCGGTAGGCATCATCGGCGTAACTTGGATAGACTTCGAGCGTATCTCCTTTTATTCTGAAGTTTCCGGGAGTAAATTCTGCCTCGGTTCTGGAGTATAAACTTTGCACTAAACTGTGCAACAATTTAGTGCGAGAGATTATTTGGTTTTTCGCTATTGCAATCACATTTTTCTGAAATTCTACTGGATTTCCAATACCATAAATACAGGAAACCGATGCCACCACAATAATATCTCTTCGACCCGAAAGCAGCGAGGAAGTGGTGCTCAAACGCATTTTCTCCAATTCTTCGTTGATGGATAAATCCTTTTCGATAAAAACTCCAGAAACCGGCATAAATGCTTCAGGCTGGTAATAATCGTAATAAGAAACGAAATATTCCACCGCATTGTTCGGGAAAAACTGCTTGAATTCGGAATACAATTGTGCCGCCAAAGTTTTATTGTGAGCCAAAATCAAGGTTGGTTTTTGCACTGCTTCAATGACATTGGCAACAGTAAATGTTTTTCCAGAACCTGTTACACCCAGTAAAGTTTGGTACTGTTCACCAGCGGCAATGCCTTGGGATAATTTTTCAATGGCTTGTGGTTGGTCGCCTTTGGGCTGGTAATCGGATACAACTTGGAATTTCATTTAATATTGTTCAGAATGGCAAAGTTACAAAGATTGACTTCTTTTTAAACCAAAGTTTAAGCCAAAAAAAACCACTCGAATTAACGAATGGTTTTCAATTTTTTAAATGGTATTTTAGAAACTATAGCTTAATCTAGCAAAAAGGAAACGTCCGTTTTGACCAAATTGTGATACGTTTCTTGAATATACAAATTGGTTTTCATTAGATAAATTTACAGTTGCAGGAGCAGCAGTATAATCAATTGCACCAGACACTAATCTTGGTCTGATTGCAGTTACTGGACCATAATTAAGGGATGGATATACGTCGAATATGTTATTTGCTCCAATTACAATTTTTGCATTTTTAGTTAGATTATAGCCGACAGTAAAATCTGTGATAACTCTTGAACTCCAAATAGGGTGTTCGATTTCAACAACTTGTCCGTTTATGATAGCTCCTTCAATTCTGCCGTCTCCATTTGCATCAACTGTGTTTGGATCTGTAACTTTTCCAAAATACACGTTTCTTAGGAAGAAATCGAATTTTTTAACTGTAAGTGTATTGGTTAAATTAATTTTTTGTCTTGGAACAGCTTCTTGAAGATACACTCTACTTGCTTCTGAATAATATCTATTAATTTGTCCATTTGCTTCTAGTATTGCTGAAGCATTGATGTCGCCAATTCTTTTAGTTTCTCCGAAGGTTGCGGCCAAATCATTTTTTAATTTAAGACCATTTCCCAAGTTAGCTACTTGACTAATTACAATGTCTATACCTTTAGACTGAGTGTCAATAGCATTAGAAAAGAAAGTAGCCGCTGTTGCTCCAGCTGCATCAAATAAACCATTCAAAATAGCTGCAGGAGTTCCTGGAGCAGGAGTTCCGCCAGGTCTGGCAAATTGATCTGTAAGAACCACTCTGTCTTGTATTTCAATTAGATAAGCATCAGCTGTCAAAGTTAAATTTAAAGATGGTATTTTAGCTGTGAAACCAATGCTTCCGCTTAAAGATTCTTCTTGTTTCAATTTAGGAATTCCTAACAAGGTCGCAGCGGGAGAATCGTTGCTGAAAGTTCCTACTTCGAATGGAACTCCACCTACAAATTGAGTTGAAGTCGAGTTGAAATAAATTTGGTGTAATGATGGTGCTCTAAATCCTGTTGCTACTGCTCCACGAAAATTGACGTTTGGTGTAACTTTATATCGTGTTGCAAATTTATAATTTGTTGTACTTCCAAAATCAGAATAGTTTTCAAAACGTACTGCACCGTTTACCATCCATTTAGTAGTAACATCATATTCTAAATCACCATAAAGCGCAACGCTATTTCTTGATTTGTCAATCGCATTAGCAGGTCTAAACCCAGGAAATACTTGAGCTCCATTTGGTCTGTTAGCTCCAAAAAAGTCGGTAACTCTTATGTTTGCTGGAGTTGTACCTGTTACAACTGCTCCATTAATATCGTATAAGTTGTATGAATCTGGAACACCAGCATTGATATTAAAGTTTTCGTTGCGGTATTCCGCACCGAAAGCTACGTTCAGTTTATCAAATTTTCTATTCATATCAAAATTAGTTGTGTTTTGAGCAAAACCTAAACCTCCAGCGTCAAATTCAGTTGGTGATTTTTCTTTCAATGACGCATTTACCGTATTTTCGATATTATAGTCAAATGAGTTTTTTCCGTAAGTATTACTCAAATCAAAATTCCAACTTTGGCAGATAGTTCCTCTTAAACCAGCCGCAGCAGAAATGTCATTAATAGTGGAGTGAATTTCAGGCAGGAATCCATTTGGATACAAACCAGTATAGGATCTTGATTGATTAGGTCTTCTATAAAACCCAGCTGACTCCCCATTTCTATAGCTAGTTCCTCCAAAAGCGTATAACTCTAGTTTGTCATTTATGGGATAAGCTGCATTCAAAAATAATTGAGCACTTGTCAAGGAAGATTGTCCTACTGCCATATTAAAATCTCTTCTTTCAAGACCTCTATAATCAAGTTCTCCGGCTGTAGCATCAAAGTTTAAGGCTGTTTGCATTTGACCTATTGTGGTTGCTCCATTAATCGCAGTTTGTTGTGCTGGTGTAAAATAGCTTACTTGTGGTGCATATGTTTTTATGCTTGAAAGTATCTGTGCAGTATTTGGAGTATTGGTAATATTACCAAATAAAGCATTAATATTCGTTCCAGCTTCTGTAGCTCTTTGTTCAACTGCATTGTATCCATTAAATAATGTTCCAGTTACATCTTTTGCTCGGCCGGTATTACCTCTTAATTGGAAACTAGCAGTTGCATTTATAAAACTTTTTTCTTTACCAAGGTTTGTTCCATAATTCATGTCAAGTTGAACATTATTTCCGTCATTGCCACCATTATGATCATTTGCTCCTTTAGAGAAATGACTTCCTGCAAAAAGGGCTATATCAAATTTTTTGGTATCTTTTTTAACATTCAAATTGATAACACCTGCAATGGCATCAGAACCATATTGTGCAGAAGCTCCATCTCTCAATACTTCAATTTTTTCAAGTGCAAAAGCAGGAAGTGCATTCAAGTCAGTTCCTACAGATCCTCTTCCTGGAGATCCATTGATGTTTACTAATGAAGATGTGTGCCTTCTTTTTCCGTTTACCAAAACCAAAACCTGGTCTGGTCCCAAGCCTCTTAATTGAGCTGGGTCAATGTGATCCGTTCCATCAGCAACAGTCATCGTGTTTGATGTAAACGATGGTGCTACCATATTCAAAATCTGGTTGATATTTACTTGAGGGCCTTGTGAAGCAATTTTTTTCATATCAATCACGTCAATAGGCACAGCAGACTCCGTTACTGTTCTGCCGGGACTACGAGAACCAATAATCACCACATCCTGAAGCGTTTCGCCGCTTGATGTTAAAGAAACATTTACTGTGTTTCCAGTAACTGTAATTGTTTGTGTTTCAAATCCAATGTAGGAAATAAGCAAAACATCACCTGTTTTTGCATTGATTGTAAATTTTCCTTCGAAATCTGCGGAAACTCCGTTTGGAGTTCCTTTTACTAGGATTGAAGCTCCTGCTAAAGGACCATTTGAGCCATCTGTGACAACTCCCGAAACTTTATTTTCTTGGGCAGTCATTACTACCGCAAAAATTAAAGTTAGAATAAAAAATAATTTTTTCATTTTTTGGTTATTTAAATTAGTTTTACGAAACTACACTTTTGTTGGCTATTTCATGCATGATTTATCAAATAAAATATAAAATAGTCAAATTGTTACGGTATTTATTACAATTTGACGAAAATAGCGAATTTATTCTTCTTTAAAAATTAGGTAGGTGATCCAATATGAGGACAGTAAAGGTTTCTAAAATTTCCAATTTCTGTGCTCCGCAATCCCGAAATTTCGGGACTGACTTTGAGGATGTGTTTGTCAGCCTGTGACTGATATAAGAAAAGGACATTTTAAACTTAAATCGATTTACAACCGAAAATTACTACCACAAAGTCGGAGACTTTGTGGAGCGCATAATTAATTAAATTGTTTAAATAAAACTTGAAAACTTCCAATTCCTCTGTTGCGCTTCCGTTTGGAAAGTCCAAGCCAAAACGCGGCTGGTTTTTTGTCCTTGCGCCATTTCAATTGTTTTTACATCGGCAACATTTACTTTATTTAATGTTTTATAAAAACTGGATAGATTTTCTTTTTTAGACACCAAAGTCGTAAACCAAAGGCATTGCATGGGGTATTTTGCACTCTCGAAAATCATTTGGGTTACAAATCCTGATTCTCCGCCATCACACCATAATTCGGCGTTTTGACCGCCAAAATTTAAGATAGGTTCTTTGGTTCTGGTGTTTTCTAACGCATTGATTTTACGAATAGATGATTTTGTGGCTTCTTCGTGGGAGTTATGAAATGGTGGATTGCAAATCGTGAGTGAAAATCGATCTTCGGATGTGATAATATTTCTAAAAATATAACGCGATTCGGTTTGCAATTGTAAACTGATGAAATCCATCAATTTTGGATTGTCCTCAATTATTTTTTTGCAGTTTTGAATCGCTTTTTCGTCAATTTCAGTACCGACGAATGACCAACCGTAAACGGAATTTCCTAAAATAGGATAAATACAATTAGCGCCAACGCCAATGTCTAAAACTTGTACATTTTCACCTTCGGGAATAATGCCGTTGTTATTTGCAGCCAACAAATCAGCGATATAATGAATATAATCTACACGTCCGGGAATGGGAGGACAAAGATAATTTTCGGGAATATCCCAATCTAGGATGTCGTAATTGGCAATTAACAACGCTTTGTTGAGTGCTTTTACTGCTTTCGGATTACTGAAATCTATGGTTTCATCTGAATCCTGATCGTCATCAGAAATGGTCGTGTATTTATTTGCTGCAACATATTGTTGAAGTTCGGGACAAACGCTACTTAATGCTTGAAAATCGTATCCTAATCTATGTTGATTTCTGGGATGTAAATTGGTTTTTTCGGTAATCGTTTTTGACATTCTATTATTTGTAAAATTGCGCGCAAATGTACAAAATTTAATTTTTTAATGTGTTTATTGTTTGTTATTTAGAGGTTAAATAATTGGTTGTTGTAATTATTTAGAAAGTGCTAGAAGTGTAAAAAAAGAACTGTAGTTCTTAGTATTTACATTGCAAGTTTCAGATGGCACAATTAAGAGTAAGAGATTTAAACTTTTACAATGTAAAAAACAATACGTTTTATTTTCACTGTACGTTTTTGTTTTTCTACCCGCTACCTGCATTCTGTTTACTGCCGTCTGCGGCTTAATCCCAACATTCCATCAGTAATAAATCGCCTTGTTCATGTTTTATGGTAACAATTCCGTCTGTGATTACGTGATTGCTACTTCCGGTTCGGTAGCCAATGGTTAGGGTGTCATTTGTTAAAGGATAAAATAGATTAGTAGAGTGAATTCCCATTACATTTCCTATCGGGATGAGGGAAATTGTCGTACTTGCTGGATACCATTTTTCGTATATTTTTGGTAACAAAAACACTTTGGAATGGTCATCAAGTATCACAATTTTTAACAAATCTCTGTATCGGGTTATATTGGTGAGGTTTGTTATGGTATGATCCGCACGTTTTCCGGTTGCCCAAACTACATTTGCCGCTGGAATTTTTCTTTCGATGAGGTAATCAAATGCTTTTTCTAAATCGGTTTTATTTTGATCTGGCGTATGCACTATTTCAAGAGGATATTGTTTTTCTTTATAATAATTTGGGTCGAAACCGCGATCGAAATCACCCAGAAGAACATCCACTTTTATTCCTAATTCTAAAACGCGTTCCATCGCTGAGTCTAAAACAATAACTAATGGCGACCATTCGAGTAATTGTCCTAATAATTCAGGGTTGCAGGAAGCACCGTTTGCTATAATTAATGCGGGTTCTTGGTCATCGCGAACGATATGGTGTGAGGACATTTGATTTTAGATTGCAGATTAACGATTTTAGATTGGTAAATGTAAGCAAAAATCTAAAATCTAAAATCTCAAATTGTAGCCCAGACAGTAATGAAAAACAAAACAGCCTTAAAAACTTTAGTTTTACTAGGTTTTAAGAACGACCAACGGAAGTTCCTTGAAACCTTTGGAAAACTGTTTTTAAGGCAGTTTTTTTGCAATGTATGGCTGGATTGGCTCCTTATTGAATGGTGTATTCTCGAACATCGACTTCGCTTAAAGAGAAAAATCCTAAAGCATAATTGTTGATAGTAGTATTATTGACAATATTGCCTCGAACGGTTGCGGGAGGCGTTTGAAAAGGGCTTCCTCCGCCAGAACTGCTCGAAATAGAGATAATTTTATTCATGTAATTGTAATACCGTTCAGAAATTCCGTAGTGAGTTATTGCGATTTTACTTCCCACTTTTAGGTCTTCGTCGCTATATTGCCACGACTTTTCATTACCGTTTGTAAATTCGTCTTTAACGGTGCTATAATTGGGTGCTTTTTTTATGTCGGGAAAGAATTTTATCATATAGAAATTTTTATCTATTGGGTCGTTAAAGAAGACCTCTATTTCGTACTCTTTGCCAGAAAATCCTCCAGTACTCTTTTGTTCTATTTTAGAGATTGGTGTCACGGATTGCATTGTTTCTGTTGCTGTGTACGTTTCATTTTTATAAACAACTGTCAACGTATAACTTTCATTGATAATGGGTTTGAAAGTCGCACATTGGTATTCGCCGGTATTGGGTATTTCTATAAAAATATAATTTAAATTGCTGCTACTTTTTACGGAAACGGTTGCGCCAGAAATTTTTGGAATTACATTGCTGTAGAAGTCAGTTGTGGTGGATAGGATTATTTTTTGCGAGGAACCATTAGTTCCTTTTTGCCAATTGATAGCTGCGTCAATGACTAGCCGGGGAGCAACGGAATTCAAATTGACGTCGATTACATCCTCGCAGCTTTGGAGGAATACTGTAATAATAATGAACGAAATGTATTTAATGATTTTCATAATCTTAAAATTTGAAATTATAACTAACCGATGGAACTGCTCCAAAGATGGATAATCTAACTGCCTCGTTTGATCCTGAATTTTGATTTTCTCTGAAGCTGATTGAGGCAGCATTTTTCCGGTTGTAGATGTTGTAAACGCTAAAAACCCATTCGCCTTGCCATGTTTTTCCTCTATTGGGTTTTGGAATATATGTAGCTGACAGGTCTAAATGGTGGTACAGCGGTAGATTATCTTGGTTTCTAGCGCCATAACTCGGGATAGTGATTCCTTGATATTCATACTGACCGTTAGGAAACGTGACCGGTTGACCCGATTGGATAATGAAATTGCCACTGAACGCCCATTTTGGACTGAAACTATAATTTGCAGTTACCGCGACATTATGTAGTTTGTGAAAGCCCGATTTGTACCAATAACCGTTGTTGATTCCTGATTCGTTTGCAGTCCTACCAGGAGTTTGTTGCTCAGAATTTGACAAAGTATAGGCAACCCAACCATTTAATTTCCCGATGTTTTTGCGCAGTAATATTTCCAAGCCATAGGATCTTAACTGACCATTAAGGACTACTTGTTCAATGGCATTATTAGCGATTAAATCAGCGCCATCAATATAATCAATTCTATTTTTTACCGTTTTGTAAAAACTTTCTACTTCTAAAGAATATGTATCTTCTTTGAAATTCCTGAAATAGCCCATGGCAACTTGATCTGCAATTTGAGGTTGAATGTATTTGTCGCTTGGAGTCCAAACGTCTAATGGAGTAGGGGATGCCGTATTTGTAACTAACTGCAGGTATTGCACCATCCGATTGTAACTTGCTTTTACTGACGATTTTTCATTTAAGATATACGAACTAGAAAACCGAGGTTCAAAATTGGAGAAATTGGTAATAATCTCATTATTGCCGTATGTTTTGTACCCAATAGGAATTCCTTTTTCGTAAATTTTGAGTTGGTCATTGAATGTTACTGTTTGATTATCTTGGTACAAATTAACTTTACCACCCAAACGGTAGAACATGCTAAATCGTAAACCATATAAAAAGGATAATTTTTCAGTCGCTTGATGTTCGGCTTCGACATAAATTGAAGGCTCGAAGGCATTTTTCTTGTCTAATTGATTGAAATTAATGCTGGAATTTTCGTCTATCGGTTCAATTGTTCCTGGATTGAATTTGTAATAAATTGAATTTACTCCAAAATTGAATTTGATTTTATCATTCAAAAAGTATTTTAAATCATATTTGACATTGAAATTTTTGATACTTGATTGCCAATTAAAACCAACAGACGAAAGTGTTAGGCCGTAAAAGTAATCACTGAAAATGGCAGATAAATTCGAAAAAAGTTGATCTGAAAACAAATGATTCCATCTTACATTGACTGTGCTGTTTCCGTAGGTATTTTCAAACTCTTTGTTGATACTAAAAAAATCTCTTCCAAAATAGCTGGAAATATAAAGGCTATTGTTGTCGTTTAATTTATAATTCAATTTAGCATTCAGATCATAAAAGGAAGCGGAATTATTGTTGTCTGCTAATTTTAAGAAAAGGTGTGCATAAGAGGTTCTGCCCGCCACTATAAAAGATCCTTTGTCTTTTACTATTGGCCCTTCGGCTAATAATCGACTTGATATTAGTCCAACGCCACCATTCATATGGAATGAATTGCTATTTCCTTCTTTTTGATAAATGTCTAAAACCGATGATGCTCTTCCTCCGTATCGTGCTGGAATTCCTCCTTTGTATAATTTTAAATCCTTGATTGCATCGGGATTAAAAACGGAGAATAAACCAAAAACGTGTGACGAATTGAATATGGTTGCTTCGTCTAATAAAATTAAATTTTGATCCGCTCCGCCACCGCGAACATTAAAACCAGATTGACCTTCGCCAGCGCTGGTAACACCTGGTAGTAAAAGTAAGGATTTTAAAATATCCACTTCGCCTAAAACCACCGGCATCCTTTTAATAGTTACCATGGAGAGCTTGTTGACGCTCATTTCTGGGGATTTAATGTTGGTGCTTTTCTTGTTGCCGGTAACCACTACTTCCTTTAATTGTTGTTCGCTGCTTAGTAGTTTAAAGTTCTTTTTATTGTTTTGTGATAATTGGATTTTTTCCTCAATAGTTTGAAAACTCAAAGACGTAATTTTTATCGTGTACTTTCCTTTTGGTAGTGTTATCGAATAAAATCCGTATTCATTTGTAGTAACTCCTGTTTTTAATTCAAGAATTGAAACATTAACTCCAATTAATGTTTCGTTACTACTAGCATCCGAAATAATTCCGCTAATTGTAAATTTTTGTTTTGGTGGTTCGCTAGAATTTATGTCTTGTGAAAAAGAAGTTAGCGCAGAAAAAAAAAGTATAAGTAAGGTAAGAGCTTTATTTGAAATCATTTTTAAAAATTTTGATGCACAAATTTCGTAAAATAAAAGATAAAATAGTATAACTATTTGTTAACGAATTACTAAAAAAAAGACAACCGTTTCCAGTTGTCTTTTCAGATAATAATTTTTAATGATCAATTAGGATATTTTCGATAATATCGTATTGAAAGTTTCGCTCGGCCGCATTGCTTTGCTAGTTAATTCAGGATTGGGTTGGTAATGTCCACCGATATTTTGAGGATTTCCTTGTGTGCTAATCAATTCCAAGTTGATTTTAGCTTCGTTTGCAAAAAACTCAGCTGCGATGGGAACGAATTTAGCTTTTAATGTGGCGTCTTTGTCTTGTGCAGCTAAAGCTTCTGCCCAATACATTGTTAAATAAAAATGAGATCCACGATTATCAATTTGACCAATTTTTCGCGCCGGTGATTTATCGTTTGCCAAGAATTTTTCAGTGGCAACGTCTAATGTTTCCGCTAAAATAATGGCTTTTGAATTGTTTAAGGTTTGTCCTAAATGTTCTAATGAAGCACCTAAAGCCAAGAATTCGCCGAGCGAATCCCAACGCAAATAACCTTCTTCTGAAAATTGTTCGACGTGTTTAGGAGCTGAACCGCCTGCACCTGTTTCAAACAAGCCACCGCCATTCATCAAAGGAACAATTGATAACATTTTTGCAGAAGTTCCTACTTCTAATATTGGAAATAAATCAGTTAAATAATCACGCAATACGTTTCCAGTTACTGAAATGGTGTCAAGTCCTTTTACGATTCTTTCTAAAGTGAATTCTGTCGCTGCAATTGGGTTTAGTATACGAATGTCAAGAGTTGATGTATCGTAATTTTGTAAATAGGCAGTAACTTTTTTAATTAATTCTCTATCGTGAGCTCTATTTTCGTCAAACCAAAATACTGCTGGAGTGTTAGACAATCTTGCTCTGTTCACGGCTAATTTTACCCAATCTTGAATCGGGGCATCTTTTGCCTGGCACATTCTGAAAATGTCTTTTGCTTCAACAATTTGTTCCATTAAAATGGTTCCATTGGTATCTACAACACGAACGAGTCCGTCGGCATGCATTTGGAAAGTCTTGTCGTGAGAGCCATATTCCTCTGCTTTTTGCGCCATCAACCCCACGTTTGGGACACTTCCCATTGTTGTTGGGTCAAAAGCACCGTGTTTTTTACAAAAATCAATGGTAGCAGTATAAACACCTGCGTAACATCGGTCAGGAATAATGGCAATGGTATCTTCCTGTTTTCCATTTTTGTTAAACATTTGGCCTGAAGTACGAATCATCGCTGGCATTGATGCATCTACAATAACATCCGAAGGAGTATGAAGATTGGTAATTCCTTTGTCTATATTTACCATCGCTAATGCTGCTCCATTTGCTATTGTTTGATGTATGGCAGTTTCTACTTCGACTTGCATTGAATGTCCTGCAATTTTTGCAAATACATCGCCCAAACCGTTTCGAGTATCGATGTTTAATTCATTAAATAAGGCAGAGTATTTTTCGAAAAGGGTTGCGAAATATACTTCCACAATAGCTCCAAAAATAATGGGGTCAGAGACTTTCATCATCGTAGCTTTCAAATGAACTGAAAGCAATATATTTTGATCTTTGGCTTCTTGGATAGTTTTGCTAATAAAACGTTTCAAAGCGTTCAAATGGAGTACTGAACTGTCAATTATTTCTCCTGCTTTCAGAGGTGTACTCGCTTTTAAAACAGTTACTGAATCCTGTTTGTCTATAAATTCGATTTTCACATCTGTAGCATCTGAAAGGGTTACAGATGTTTCAGTTCCGTAAAAATCACCAGTGGCCATGGAAGCTACTTTTGTTTTTGAGTCGGATGACCAGGCACCCATTGAATGTGGATTTGCTTTTGCGTAGTTTTTAACCGCTTTTGGCGCTCTTCGGTCAGAGTTTCCTTCACGCAAAACTGGATTTACGGCAGAACCTAATATTTTTGAATATTTAGCCTTGATTGCTTTTTCGGCATCGTTTGCTGGTTCTTCCGGAAAATTTGGCACTGCATAACCGTGAGATTGTAATTCGGCGATTGCTGTTTTTAATTGCGGTACCGATGCCGAAACATTGGGTAATTTAATAATATTTGCTTCTGGCGTAGTTGCTAGTTTTCCAAGTTCAGATAAGGAGTCTTCAACTTTTTGATCATTTTGTAAAAATTCGGGAAAGTTGGCCAAAATTCGCCCTGCTAGGGAAATATCTCTAGTTTCAATCTCAATAGCAGCGGTTGAGGTAAATGCTTGAACAATTGGTAAAAATGAATAGGTTGCTAATAATGGCGCTTCATCGGTAAGCGTGTAAAAGATTGTAGATTTTGTTGACATTTTATAAAAATTGTTTACTATTTATTTTTGGGTTGCAAAGGTAAGTAAAACGTGATCGTAAAAGGGAATGCGTCTTAATTAAGTTTTTGTTTGCTTTAAAAATTGTAGAATTATGAATTATCAATTTCTAAAAAGAGAATAATTGAAAATTGGGTTCTTTTTTTATCGAAATAAAAAAGAAAAGCGTTTTTTTAAAAAAGTACAATTTTTTTATTGAAAATGAGCGATTTTTGTTCAAAAAAAACTCCCAAAGAAATTGGGAGTTTTATAATAAAGGGCTATTTGACTATCTTCTTTTGTCTCTAATCTTAGCTTTTTTACCAGTAAGTTCTCTAAAGTAGAAAATTCTAGCTCTACGAACATGACCTTTTTTGTTGATTTCAATTTTTTGTAAAGCAGGCAAGTTTACTGGGAAGATACGCTCTACTCCAATAGCACCTGACATTTTACGAATCGTGAAAGTTTCTGTGTTTCCAGAACCTCTTCTTTGGATAACAACGCCTTTAAAAAACTGTGTTCTTGTTTTTTCACCCTCTTTAATTTCATAGAAAACTGTGATTGTATCACCCGCTCCGAAAACAGGGAAATCTTTTCTTGCAACTAATTCGTCTTGAACGAATTTCATTAAATCTGCCATTTTTATAATTTATTATGGTTTTAAAAAGAGCAACATTCACGGTTTTCGCCAGAGGTTGGTCTAATGAGGGTGCAAAAGTAAATAATTATTTTGAATTATAAATTATAAATTATGAATTATTTGGGTCATTGCATTTTCATTTAAAATTTAAAATTCAACATTTAAAATAATTCCTATTCATTTAAGTAAATCAGGTCGTCTGTTTTTAGTATGTTCATACGCCATATCCTCGCGCCATTTGTCGATTTTAGCAAAATTTCCGCTAGTTAGTACTTCGGGGACTTTCCAACCTTTGTAGTCTGCAGGTCTAGTGTATATTGGTCCCGACAATAAATTATCCTGAAAACTGTCGGTCAATGCCGAAGTTTCATCGCTCAAAACACCAGGAATCAATCGGATCAATGCATCGCATAAAACTAAAGCGCCTAATTCTCCTCCAGATAAAACGTAATCGCCAATCGAAATTTCTCGGCTAATAAAATGATCTCGAACCCGTTGATCCACACCTTTGTAATGTCCGCAAAGAATTATAATATTTTCATACATCGACATGGTATTGGCCATTTTTTGGTTCAACGTTTCTCCGTCAGGTGACATATAAATGATTTCGTCATAGGTTCTTTCACTTTTCAAATGCGTGATGCAATCATCAATGGGTTGTATGTTCATCACCATTCCAGCGCCGCCACCGTAAGGATAATCATCGACACTTTTTTGTTTGTTAGTCGTGTAATCCCGCAAATTATGAAAATGCACTTCTACGATTCCTTTGTCTATAGCACGTTTCATCATCGAAGCCTCAAACGGACTTCGCAATAATTCTGGGAGAACGGTAATAATATCTATTCGCATTTTTTATATTCTAGTTTGCAAAGGTACAAAGTTTTGGATATTGAAAAGTTCGCGGTTTTCAAATTTTCAAATTCTCTATTTAATTCGTAAATTTGCACTTCAATAAAAAAATTAAAAAAATGGAAAACGGAATATATGCTAAATTTAACACCACAAAAGGGTCGATTTTAGTTAAACTAACACACGATTTAACTCCGGGAACGGTAGGGAACTTTGTGGCTCTTGCGGAAGGGAACATGGAAAATAAAGTAAAACCTCAAGGAGTAAAATTTTATGATGGATTAAAGTTTCACAGAGTAATTCCAGATTTTATGATTCAAGGCGGTTGCCCACAAGGAACTGGAACTGGAGATCCTGGGTATAAATTTGATGACGAGTTTCATCAAGATTTGCGTCACGATGCGCCTGGTGTTTTGTCAATGGCGAACTCAGGTCCAGGAAGTAATGGATCTCAATTTTTTATCACACATATTGCAACACCCTGGTTAGATGATAAACACACCGTTTTTGGAAATGTAATCGAAGGTCAAAATGTAGTTGATGCAGTTGCTCAAGGCGATGCTTTAGAATCGGTTGAAATTCTTAGAGTTGGTGAGGAAGCACAAAACTGGAATGCAATTGAAGCTTTCGTAGGTTTGAAAGGTGCTCGACTACAGCGTGCTGCAGCTTTAAAAGCAGAATCAGAAGCTAAAATGGAAAAATTGGCTGCTGGTTTCGAAAAAACAGAAAGTGGTTTGCGTTACCAATTCATCCAAAAAGGAGAGGGAAAGCAAGCAGAGAAAGGAAAAACAGTTTCCGTGCACTACGAAGGTTCACTAGAGAATGGAAAAGTTTTTGATTCCTCTTATCCACGAAAAAAACCAATCGAATTTAAACTTGGAATAGGTCAAGTTATCGAAGGATGGGACGAAGGCATCGCTTTGTTGAAAGTGGGTGACAAAGCCCGTTTCGTAATCCCGTCTGATTTAGGGTACGGTCCAGCAGGTGCGGGTGGCGCTATTCCGCCAAACGCAACTTTGATTTTCGATGTAGAATTAATGGACGTGAAATAAAATAGTGTTCAGCCTGCCTGTCGGCAGACAGGTGTGCAGTTCCGATAGCTATCGGAATTAGTGTTTAGTGGTTTGTTTTTTATAAAGAAATTCCAAAGTGATATTATCAAAGCTTCCAGTCTCTCAAAGATTGGAAGCTTTTTTTTAGATTTTAATTATATAAAACTTAAATTTTATTTAAAAACTGTAAATTTGGAAAGCAAAAGAATAGATTTTTAAATAAATTATGGATTTAACTTGGACAGAATTCGAAAAAGTGGAAATGCGAGTAGGAACCATACTTGAAGTGAACGATTTCCCTGAAGCATTGAAACCGGCGTACCAACTTACGATTGATTTTGGACCTTCAATCGGGATTCGGAAAACCTCCGCTCAAATCACAAAACGGTATCCAAAAGAGGCGTTAATTAGCAGACAAGTTGTAGCTGTCGTGAATTTTCCTAAAAAGCAAATCGGGAAATTTAGCAGTGAGTGTTTGGTTTTGGGTTCAGTGGGTGAGGCGAATGACATTGTATTGCTTCAACCTGATTTTTTAGTCGAAAATGGACTGCGAATCGGGTAATTTTTTAGTGTTCTTCATTTTTTAATTAGAAGGAATATTTGTTTCTATAAATTGTTTAAAAAACAAACTAGAATATTTTGAATGATTGGACAGAAACTATGCAGACTTTTACGCTGTTTAATCCAACATTAAAACCCAAAAATTTATCTCATTAATTATTTTACCCTATTTTTGTTTTTCTAACTATTACTAAATATCGGTTTACAAAAGTATTCCTTAAAATTATCAAACAAAATTCCCATGAAAAAAACCTTACTTTCATTAGTTTTAATTTGCTTTTTAACCGGATTATCTTATCCTCAACAGTCCAAGCCAGATCAAGCTTCAGCTTCAAAAAATTCCGTTGCGAAAGAAGAAGTTTCGGCGGCAAATATTTCTTTCAATCCCGATGCGAAAGTGGTCACACAACACACCACAACTATCAAAGGACAACGAATTCCTTTTCAGGCTACTGCAGGAACAATGCCGGTTTGGGATGAGGAAGGAAAAGTAATGGCTGGTTTGTTTTACACCTTTTACGAACGGTCTGACGTGAAAGATCATACAACTAGACCCTTAGTAATTTCATTCAATGGCGGTCCCGGTTCGGCTTCGGTATGGATGCAAATTGCTTACACCGGTCCAAAACTACTTAACATTGACGATGAAGGCTATCCTATTCAACCTTATGGAATCAAGGAAAATCCGTATTCGATTTTGGATGTTGCTGATATTGTCTTCGTGAATCCTGTTAATACAGCGTATTCTCGCGCAATAAACAAAGACATTCCGAAGGAGAAATTTTTTGGAGTAAATGCCGATATTAAATATTTGGCTACTTGGATTAATAGTTTTGTAACTCGGAACAATCGTTGGGCTTCCGCCAAATATCTAATTGGCGAAAGTTATGGTACGACAAGAGTTTCTGGACTGGCTTTAGAATTGCAAAATAGCCAATGGATGTATTTAAACGGAGTAATTCTAGTATCGCCAACTACTTTGGGTATTGAACGAGGTGTAGCTTCTGCGGCAGCGCTTAAATTGCCTTATTTTGCTGCAACGGCTTGGTATCATAAAATGCTAGATACAGATTTGCAACAAAAAGATTTAACCGATATGTTACCAGAAGTAGAGAATTTCACGATAAATGAACTCATACCGGCATTAAGTAAAGGCGGATTTTTAGACGAAAGCAAACGAAATGAAATAGCTAAAAAAATGGCTCGTTATTCTGGATTGTCAGAAATAGTGATTCTGCAAAATAATTTGGACGTGCCATTAAATTATTTTTGGAAAGAATTATTGCGAGACAAAGGATTTACTGTAGGACGGCTAGATTCTCGTTATAAAGGTATTGATCGCAAGGATGCTGGTGAAAATCCAGATTTTAACGCAGAGCTGACTTCTTGGCTGCATTCGTTTACACCCGCAATCAATATGTATCTTCGGAATGACCTTAATTACAAAACGGATCTTACTTACAATATGTTTGGTTCCGTAAGGCCATGGGACAATAAAGGAGATGAAACAGCCGAAAATTTGAGACAAGCAATGGCTCAAAACCCTTATTTGCACGTAATGGTGCAGTCAGGTTATTATGATGGAGCTTGTGATTATTTTAATTCCAAATATAATCTTTGGCAAATGGATCCTAGCGGAAAACTAAAAGATAGAATGTCGTGGAAAGGCTATCGAAGCGGACATATGATGTACCTTCGTAAGGCAGATCTTGAATCAGCAAATGAAGATGTAAGAGAGTTTATTAAACTTTCTACACCAAAATCAGGACAGCCAGCTAAATATTAAGAATAAGAAAAAAAAGGCGCAAGAATTAAATCTTGCGCCTTTTATATTTTGACTATTGCATTAAATCTATCTCGAATAATTCGGAGCTTCTTTTGTGATTGTCACATTATGCGGGTGACTCTCCGTAATTCCGCTGGAAGTAATGCGCACAAAACGTCCGGTATGTTGCAATGTAGGAACATCTTTAGCACCGCAATAGCCCATTCCTGCGCGAAGTCCACCAATAAATTGTTGCATACTTTCCTCCAGTTGGCCTTTGTAAGGCACACGACCTACAATTCCTTCGGGAACCAGTTTCTTGACATCGTCTTCTACATCTTGAAAATAACGGTCTTTCGATCCACCTTCCATCGCTTCAACAGAGCCCATTCCGCGGTAGGATTTGAATTTTCTTCCTTCGAAAATGATGGTCTCGCCGGGAGATTCCATCGTTCCCGCAAGCAATGATCCTAACATGACACAAGCGGCACCGGCGGCAATTGCTTTTGGGATATCACCTGTGTACCGGATCCCACCATCAGCAATAACTGGTACTCCAGTTCCTTTTAAAGCAGCGGCAACTTCAAGAACAGCAGAAAACTGCGGGAAACCCACACCAGCAATAACTCGTGTGGTACAAATAGAACCTGGACCAATTCCTACTTTCACTCCATCGGCGCCATTTTCCACTAAATACAATGCGGCTTCCGGTGTGGCAATATTTCCAACGACAACATCTAACTTAGGAAACTTGGTCTTCACCGCTTTCAATACATCAACAACGCCTTTTGTATGGCCATGAGCGGTATCAATAACAACGGCATCGACGCCAGCGCTTACTAAAGCTGTAGTCCGCTCGATTGCATCGGGTGTAACTCCTATGGCGGCAGCTACTCGTAACCGTCCAAATTTATCTTTATTGGCATTTGGTTTTTGAGTTAATTTCGTGATGTCTCTAAAGGTTATCAAACCAACTAATTCATTTTTAGCATTTATTACGGGAAGTTTCTCGATTTTATACCCTTGTAAAACCACTTCGGCTTGAGTAAGCGAGGTTCCTTCGGCAACAGTGACTAAGTTTTCGCTTGTCATTACTTCGATAATGGGTCTGGAATTATTATTTTCGAAACGCAAATCGCGATTAGTGACAATTCCTTTTAGGATTTTGTTTTCGTCCACAATAGGAATACCGCCAATCCCGTATTCTTTCATTGCTTTTTTGGCGTCGGCAACGATAGAATTTAAAGGTAATGTTACGGGATCGATAATCATACCAGACTCGGCGCGTTTTACTTTCCTAACCTTGGCTGCTTGTTGCGCTATCGTCATATTTTTATGCAAGACACCTATTCCGCCTTCTTGAGCCATTGCGATTGCCATTGCACTTTCGGTAACGGTATCCATAGCCGCTGATACAATAGGAACATTAAGCGTTATATTTCGGGAGAATTTTGATTTTATACTCACTTCTCGAGGAAGTACATCTGAAAAATTTGGAATTAATAATACGTCATCGTAAGTTAATCCTTCGCCGATAATCTTGGAATTATGTGCTATCATTGCAATTTGTAGTTGTAGTTAAATTGCGTACAAATATAAAGAAAAGTTAGAAGTTAGAAGTCAGAAGTTGGAAGTTTTTTTATTATCCCCCAGTTGATGTAAAAACTACTAGCCTAACCCAGACAGTAATGAAAAGCCACGAGAGTAAAAACGGCTATTTTTCTTGGGTTGAAAAAGCGACCAAAGGAAGCTCTTTTCAACCTTTAGAAAAATGCTGTTTTGAGCGAGTGCTTGTAATGTATGGCTGGATCAGTTGCAAAAAAAACTTTTAATCAGGCGTGTTTTTATCTGGAATTATAATATTGAGTCCTAATTGAAAGGACAAGCTATTGGACTTAGCAATGTCTTTGTATGCTAAAAGATTGTCTGCAAGGGCATAAAAATTGACTTTGCCTATCGTAGTGGATAACCCAAAACCTATATTTTTGGACGAAAAGGAATCTATGGTATAGGTTGCTTTCACTTCTAATGCAGCGGAAATTTGCCTTTTGTAATAGGCGGTCAAAGCCATCAAAGGATTTCTAGGAGCTGACATTGCAAACAATTGTGCGCCAATAGCATTGGCAAACTTATTTTCATCATCATTAATGCAATTGCAATTAGAACTTCTGCCATCACCAAAGGAATATTGAATCGAAGAATTGAACTTTACAGGTCTCCAGGTTGTATATTTAACATTCAAAGTGTCTAACGAAATGGCATCATTAAATTCTTGTAATAAATCATTGGAGTTGCCTAATACAAAATCAGACGTTAAACCTACATATTTATAAAAACCTTTATAACTATAACTTTCGACTTCCTTGCTGTGTTTTATAAAACCAATGTCGATTAAACTTGCTGTAAATTGGATGTTTTTTTGAGGATAATAAGTTAGTCCTACATCAATTCCCAAACCTAAATTTCCACCTAAAAATGTTTTTTTGATAATATCACTCTTGGCATTTCCGGAGTAATTATCAGTGTAGTTTGAAAGCCCAGAGGTGTGTACTAAAACATCAGAAGAAATAACTTGATCATAAAAAGAACTAGTTCCTTGAGTGGTGTAAAAATAGCCCGAATTTTTAGTTGAGGATATATTAAAAATACTAGAGTAGATCTTTCCTCGAACACCCAAAATTAATGCTTCGCTTACATTTTTATGGTAACCAAGATGAAAAACAGATAGCAGTTCGCCTTTTGCATTCAAATCAGCAAAATCAAAAACTTTGCCCAAATAATTTTGGTTTCCGTCCAGAGCTAATAGCGCAAAATCTTTAGGTATGTATGCAAAAACATCCAGTTCTTGATACATTCCAAAAGAAAAATAAGACCCTTTTTGCCAATCTCCTAGTTTAAAACCGCCACTAAAAATTTCTAATTGTTGATTAATCGCAACTATGTCATTTCGTGAAGTTGATAATACTACATTTCGTAACTTGGCATTAAAATCGACTCCGTTATCTGCAAATAAATCATAAACCGAAAAACCGCTCGACCCTACATTTGCCGAAAATCCAGAAAGTAAAGGAATACCGGCAAACCAACTGTATTTGACATCAGCACCCGGATTAATAAGCATAGATTGCGGAGCAGATGTAAAATTATAGAGGATTTGTTTGTTTTGAGAAAAACAACTTAACGTTACCAAGACTATGATAAAGAAGAATAGTTTTCTCATTCTACTATTAAATAAACTGTGGCAGCAGAACGCATTTTTAAACTCCCCAAACTACTTTCACTTAATTTTGGACCTGGTGACATTGTAACAATAAAAGCCAATTTAGTCGTGGTCTTTAAAAGATCAAGTTTCGTGTTTTCAAATATTTCATTTTTTGAGACCACGTTTGGGACACCAGAATAAGCAGGTATATTAAAAGGAATAGTATAAATTGGTGCATTATTATAATCAAGAAAAACCAAATTAACGAGATACGCTCTATTTATGGTATTATTAAATTCGAAGAATAAATCAGCTTTTACTAAACTTTCTGTAAAATAATCATAGCTAAATACGTTAAAATTTAGCAAATCTCCAGTTAGGGTTTGTTCTATTCCGCCAATTACAAATTGATTTGCAGGAATATCGAAAGAGCCGAAATTTGCTACTACAGTAGGCTTTAATTTTAAGTCATTGACTTGGTCAAAGTCTAAATCGCTAGAACACGAAAAAGACAAAGTCACAAGGATGATTATTGCTAAAATTTTCTTCATAATGATAAAGTACTCGGTTAACTCAGTTAAAACAAAGATAGCGGTGTTTTTATTACTTTTTAATGATAGGCCCCAAATAATTTTGAAGCTACATTATAGGCACTTTCAAAACTCATTGCACGTATGTTCGTGGTTTCTTTTTTAGCATTAAAATAGGAAATTAATTTCTCTGTAGGCATATTACCAGTTAAAATATCCCTCGCCATCGGACATCCACCAAAACCTTGAATAGCTCCATCAAAACGACGGCAGCCCGAATTGTATGCAGCATCAATTTTTTCGAACCATTTGTCTGGAGTGGTGTGCAAATGGGCACCAAATTCAATATTTGGATATTGTGGAATTAAATGCGAAAATAAGTACTGAATCACCTCAGGAGTTGAGCTCCCAATAGTGTCTGAAAGCGAAAGGATTTTTACGCCCATGTTCGCTAATCTTTCGGTCCATTCGCTCACAATTTCCACACTCCAAGGATCACCATAGGGATTTCCAAACCCCATCGAAAGGTATGCCACGACTTCTTTGTTGCTTTTATCGGCAATTGCAAGTATGTCCTGCAAGGTGATTAAGGATTGAGCGATAGTTTTGTGTGTGTTCCGCATTTGGAAATTCTCTGAAATCGAAAATGGGAAACCAAGAAATTGAATGGGTTGGTGTTTTGAAGCGTCGATTGCGCCTTGGGTATTAGCAATAATAGCTAATAATTTACTTTGTGTTTTCGAAAAATCTAATTGTGCTAAGACTTCGGCTGTGTCTTGCATTTGCGGAATCGATTTAGGCGAAACAAAACTACCAAAATCGATGGTGTCAAAACCCACGCGAAGCAAAGATTGAATGTAAGCTACTTTGCTTTCAGTAGGAATAAATGCTTTAATCCCTTGCATCGCATCTCGTGGACATTCTATTATTTTTATTGCTTCCATTGAAGATCCAAATATAAGAAAGTTTAGAGCGTAAAAGTTTAAAGTTTTTCTAAAATTTTCTTGTTAATCGCTTTAATCAATCCTGGACCTTCATATATAAAACCCGTGTACAATTGAATTAAACTCGCTCCAGCTTCTAATTTTTCAATTGCATCATCTGCCGAGTGAATTCCGCCCACTCCAATTATGGGGAATGCTTTATTACTTTTTTCTGAAAGAAACCGAATAACTTCTGTAGCCCGTTTTGCCAAAGGTTTTCCGGACAATCCGCCCATTTCTTTTTTATTCTCGCTTTGTAATCCTTCACGCGACAAAGTCGTATTGGTAGCAATCACTCCAGCAATTTTGGTTTCCTGTACAATATCAATAATATCTAGCAACTGAGAATCCGTTAAATCAGGAGCGATTTTTAATAAAATTGGCTTTTGTTTTGGCTTAGTCAAATTTTCGTTTTGTAACCTTTGTAACAACTTAGTCAATGGCTCTTTTTCTTGAAGTTCGCGCAGGTTTGGCGTATTTGGGGAACTCACGTTGACAACAAAATAATGAACATAATCGTATAAGGCATTAAAACAAATCAGGTAATCATCGACCGCATTTTCGTTTGGTGTCACTTTATTTTTGCCAATGTTTCCTCCAATTAATACGTTTTTGTTTTTCTTTAGTTTTTCTATAGCCAATTGAACGCCTCCGTTATTAAATCCCATTCGATTAATGATGGCACTGTCTTCAAGTAAACGAAAAGCTCTCTTTTTTGGGTTTCCTTCTTGACCTTTTGGCGTAAGCGTTCCTATTTCGATAAATCCAAAGCCAAAACTGGACAATTCCTTATATAAAGTCGCATCTTTGTCGAAACCAGCTCCCAGTCCTACAGGGTTTTTGAACTTCAATCCAAAAACTTCTGTTTCTAAGCGTTTGTCATTTACATCGTAAATTGATTTGAAAAGGGATGGAATTCCTGGTATTTTCGACACTAATCGAATGAGTGAAAAGGTAAAATAATGTACTTTTTCGGGGTCAAAGCAAAATAAAATTGGACGAATGAGCAGTTTATACATTTTGTAATGTGTTATGATGCAAAAATAGCGCTATATCATCAATTTTATAACTATTTTGGTAGAATAATTTTCCGATACTCATTTTTGGCAAACAAAATCTGCTTTCGTACCAAGATTTCAAATATTCTAAAAACTACTGATGAATTGAAAATTGTTTTCCACTTGCTGTAAAACTGTAAACGGACCAACTGTCTGCCAACTTTTTTAGTACCTTTGTAAAAAATAATTTTATGTCAAATACCTATTTAGGCTTCCATTTTGCAGTTGAACCAAAAGAACTGGGTTCTGAAATTTTGATTGCGGAACTAGGAGAACTTCCTTTCGAAAGCTTTATCGATAGTGATTTTGGCATTGTTGCATTCATTCAAAAAGAACTTTATGCCGATGGAATTCTTGATGATTTATTCGTTTTAAAATCACCTGAGTTTACTATTTCGTACAGCATCGAAGAAATAGAACAAGTCAATTGGAATGAAGAATGGGAAAAGAATTTTGAGCCCATAGATGTCAACGGAAATTGTCATGTTCGAGCTCCTTTTCATCCCAAAACTACTGCCGAATTTGATATTGTAATTGAACCAAAAATGAGTTTTGGGACAGGTCATCACGAAACTACACACATGATGATCCAACATTTATTAGAAATGAATGTCGTCGATATGAAAACGCTGGATATGGGTTGTGGAACTGCAATTTTAGCAATATTGGCAGAAATGAAAGGCGCTCAACCTATTGATGCTATTGATATTGACAATTGGTGTTATCTTAATTCGATGGAAAATGCAGAGCGCAATAATTGCAAACACATTACCGTTTACGAAGGAGATGCAGCTTTATTAGAAAATAAAAAATACGATTTAATTATTGCAAACATCAACCGCAATATTTTGCTAAATGATATGCAAACCTACGTCGATTGTTTACAACCAAAAGGAACCTTACTTTTAAGTGGCTTTTACACCGAGGACATTCCTTTTATAGATGCATCTTGCACCGAAAAAGGTTTAGTATATGTTAAAAAGTTGGAAAGAAATAATTGGGTTTCATTAAAATATGTAAATTAGTTTTTGGAAATCGTAACAATGGTAATTGATTGTTGCAACTAAACTAAATTTTATATTTTAATGAATTGAAAAAATAAAACAAAACCAAGTATATTTTTTATTTGTAACGTCCAAAGTATATAAAAATGAGTACCAAAGAAAAAATAAGAGAACGAGTTAGCCTTAAAGAAGCGACATCCATAAACAACGAAATCATTGTATATAATGACGATGTGAACACTTTTGACCATGTCATCGAAACTTTGATTCGGGTTTGCGACCACACGCGAGAACAAGCCGAGCAATGCTCTTTGATTGTGCATTACAAAGGAAAATGCACGGTAAAAACTGGTATTTTAGAAAAATTAAAACCGCAATGTACCCAATTACTTGCGGCGGGTTTGAGTGCTGAAATCGTATAATGTTTTTGATTTTATAAATTAAAATCTTCAATGATCTTAAATGCCTTATATGGTTTAAATTAATGCGGTAATTTATTCTTTAACAAACCATATAGAAAAGTTCCTAAAAGTGCGCCAAAAAGCACCAATATCACCGGTAAAAAACCTGCTCCAAGTAATATAAATATAGGTCCTGGACAAGCGCCAACCAACGCCCAACCGAATCCAAAGAATATTCCTCCTATCCAAAATCGTATCGATCCGGGCTCCTTATCTTTAATTTTTATCGGCAAGCCTTGTATATCTTTTAGGTTCGTTCGTTTAATAATTTGAATGCCAATCATTCCAGTTAGTATGGCAACCATAATAATTCCGTACATGTGAAACGACTGAAACTGGAACATTTCATAGATTCTGTACCAAGAAACAGCTTCCGATTTTGTCAAAACAATTCCGAATAGAAATCCAACCAATATATATTTTACTGATTTCATAACTCGAAAATTAAGGGTAAAATAAAATGCGACATAATCAATCCTCCAATAAAAAAACCAATCACTGCCTTCAAAGATTTGATTTGCAAGTTGCTCAATCCTGAAATTGCGTGTCCAGAAGTGCAACCGCTCGCATAACGCGTTCCAAAACCTACTAGGACTCCTCCTATGATGAGTATAAAAATCATTTTTGGAGATGCAAAAATTGCGTTGCCAAATAAAGCATCAGGCAGCAATTTGCCGTCAGGAGCATCGATTCCTAGCGTTGCCAGTTGGGCAATTGTTTTCGGATTGAGGGCTACATTTGTAGCATCATTCATAAAATGAACGGCAACAAAACCACCAATCATAGCTCCAAGAACTACTAGCAAATTCCATCGCTGCAATTTCCAATCCACATCAAAAAAAGGTACGCGGTTTCCTATTCCGGTCATCGAACACAAAGTGCTCAAATTAGACGACATGCCAAAAGCTTTTCCAAAATAAATCAAGCAAAGCATAATCATACCAATCAAAAATCCAGCGATGTACCACGGCCAAGTTTGTGAAAAAATCTCCATACTATAAATCTATTCTGCAAAATTACTACTTCTAACTTTAGAAAATTGAATTATTAAGTCATAATTGTTGGTAATGGCAACAATACCAATTAAATTTGTTTTTTTTAACAGCCTAATGTTTTTAGCCAAAAAAACTGCAACAACTCAACATAAAATATAATGATGAAAAAAATAGTGTTTTTTATTGCCTTGTTATCGATCGCCACTTCTTGTGTGAGTACAAAATCGACCCTCAAAAACATAGACGACAATGCTCCCACACCTGTTCTTTTAAACAACAATACTTTTGTAATTACAGCATTCAGCAAGGACAAAAGATACGGCTACGAAAAGGATTATCCCATAAATGTTTTTTTTGGAAGTACTTCGAGTGAAACTAATAACGAGTATCGTTTTTTGAATGCGTTGGCTGGACCAAATGGTGAAAAAATAAATTATAAAAAATTAGAAAGTTGCTGTCCGTTTCCAACTAAGACGAGCGAAATGGGCGCTGGTTTACTGAGTGTTTATGAAATACGATGGGAAGGACAAAAAAATCCAGTTACCTTATTCCTCAATATTTACGAAAAAGGCATTCTGATGATTCCTGTAGGATTTACGCAGAAAAAAATTTAATTCTAAATCTTATTTCGAAGTATCGGGAGTAAATCATAAATCCTAACTATCTTTACACTTTCAAAAATTACAGTATGAATATACATAATATTCCGCAAATCAAACACGCTGACAGTGGTAACTTCTTCCTGCTAGCAGGTCCTTGTGCGATTGAAGGTGAAGAAATGGCTATGAGAATCGCCGAAAAATTAATTGGTATTACTGACAAATTAGAAATTCCTTTTGTTTTTAAAGGTTCGTTCAAGAAAGCCAATCGCTCTAGAATTGACAGTTTTTCAGGAATTGGAGATGAAAAAGCCCTGCAAATCCTTCGAAAAATTTCGGAAACTTTTGGAGTTCCCACAGTCACGGATATTCACACCAACGAAGATGCTGCTATGGCTGCTCAATATGTTGATGTATTACAAATTCCCGCTTTCTTAGTGCGTCAAACCGATTTGGTTGTGGCTGCTGCCAATACTGGAAAAGTCGTAAACCTCAAAAAAGGACAATTTATGAGTCCCGAAAGTATGAAGCACGCCGTTCAAAAAGTATTGGATTGCAACAATCAAAACGTAATGGTGACGGATCGTGGAACGATGTTTGGGTATCAAGATATGATTGTTGATTTTCGCGGAATTCCCACAATGCAACAATATGCGACCACGGTTCTTGATGTTACCCATTCTTTACAACAACCCAATCAAACTGCTGGTGTTACCGGCGGAAGACCAGATATGATTGAAATCATTGCCAAAGCGGGAATCGCCGTAGGCGTAGATGGAATTTTCATAGAAACCCATTTTGATCCCGCAAATGCCAAAAGCGATGGCGCAAATATGTTGCATTTAGACTACTTCGAAGGCTTGATGACCAAGTTGGTTGCCATTAGAAAAACAGTCAATCAATTTTAAATTTATTATTTTGAAAACTAATTTCTCCTACTCGGTTTTAGTACTTCTTGTGCTATCTATTCAGGCTTTTTCACAGAACGATTCCATAAAAAAAGAAAAGTATACTGCTCACAATAAAGGAAAATTTACCGTTTCTTGGGGAGGAAATAGAGATAAATTCAGCAACTCAGACATCCGTTTTCAAGGAGATAATTACAATTTTATAATAGATAACGCGGTTTCGCATGACAAACCAAAAGGCTGGCACATTGACTATCTTACACCGAGCAGAATGACGATTCCTCAAACTAATGTTAAATTAGGGTATTTTATTTCTGATCATTACAGCGTTTCTATTGGTATCGACCACATGAAATATGTTATGATGCAAGACCAAACTGCTGCTATTACTGGAACCATTGGCGGAAATTTGCCATTTAGTGGTATTTATAATAACACACCTACTGTTTTGACACCAGAATTCTTAATGTTCGAACACACGGATGGTTTAAATTATATTTATACAGAAATTGCTAGACAAGATGATATTTCGCAATGGTTTGGCATAAAAAATACCGATAAATTCCAAGTAAACATCAACGAAGGTTTTGGAATTGGAGTTTTATGTCCAAAAACCAATACAACACTTCTTGGGAAAGAGAGGTACGATGAATATCATTTTTCTGGTTATGGAACTTCGATTAAAGCGGGAATCAACTTGACGATTTTCAAGTATTTTACAATCGAAGGAGCCGTAAAAGGAGGATACATTAATATGCCAAATATTCGAACAACAGCAAGTGCATCGGATAGTGCTTCCCAACATTTTTTCTTTAGTGAGGTTATTATTGCTTTTGGAGGAATTTTCAGATTGTAATTCGATTCACAGCTACTAAATTAAAATCTCTTTTCGAAGTTTTTTCTTTCAGACAAAATTCTAGCTTCTTGAATCAACTCCTTTATAACTTTCTTGTTATACTTTTTTATTTTGAATAAAACACCTAAAAATCAATCATTACCAACTATTTATGATTTATTCTTTTTGTTAATTTTATAAAAATGAATCGTTAAAAGACTAAGGTTAATTAAGAACAAAAATGACTTTAGCCCTACTGAAATTGATTATATTTGTATGAAAAATTAGTAACATGCAACATATCATAGACCGTTTTATAAGCTACGTAACCATCGACACCGAATCAGATTCCAATTCAGAAACTACTCCAAGTACCGCAAAACAATGGGATCTAGCAAATAAATTAGTGGAAGAACTTAAAAGCATTGGAATGCAAGATGTTACCATTGACGATAAGGCTTATATCATGGCTACTTTGCCATCAAATGTAGATCATAAAGTACCAACAATTGGATTCATTTCTCACTTTGACACCACTCCTGATTTTACAGGAGCCAATGTAAAACCTAAAATCATATCTAATTATGACGGTAAAGATATTGTGTTGAATGCCGAGCAAAACATCATTTTATCGCCTACTTATTTCAAGGATTTATTGCAGTATAAGGGACAAACCTTAATTACAACAGACGGAACAACACTTTTAGGAGCCGATGACAAAGCAGGAATAACTGAAATTGTGACAGCAATGGAATACCTAATCAATAATTCGGAAATAAAACACGGAAAAATAAGAGTAGGTTTTACCCCAGACGAAGAAATTGGTCGAGGTGCTCATCATTTTGATGTAGAAAAATTTGGATGCGATTGGGCATACACTATGGATGGAAGCCAAGTAGGCGAACTAGAATATGAAAACTTTAATGCGGCTGGAGCCAAAATTACGTTCAAAGGCAAAAGTGTTCATCCCGGTTATGCCAAAGGTAAAATGATCAATTCAATGCTCATCGCCAATAGTTTTATTAACGAATTGCCTAAAGGCGAAACTCCACAAGAAACTAGAGGTTACGAGGGATTTTTTCATGTTCATCATCTAACTGGAAGTATAGAAGAAACCGTTTTGGAACTCATTATAAGAGATCACAACAAGAAAAAGTTCGAAAAACGTAAAGAATTAATTGCCAAAATCGCTCAGAAATTCAATAAGAAATTTGCCAAACAATTTGGTGAAGACATCGTAATTACAGAAGTGAAAGACCAATATTACAATATGAAAGAAAAGGTTTTACCAGTAAAACATATCGTTGATATCGCGGAACAAGCGATGAAAGACTTGAAGATAAAACCGCTTATCAAACCCATTCGCGGCGGCACTGATGGCTGCCAATTGTCATACAAAGGCTTACCTTGTCCTAATATTTTTGCAGGCGGTCACAACTTTCACGGAAAATACGAATATGTTCCAGCAGAAAGTATGCAAAAAGCGATAGATGTAATTGTTAGAATTGCCGAGTTGACCGCAAAGGGCGATTTTAATAAAACCGCAACGCATTAGAAAAATTGTTGGACATTTTTAAAAAGCTTTTTTAATCCTTGGCAAATAAAGGAACACAACAGCATTGAAAGGCATTAATCCTTAAAACATTAAATCCCAAAACTGCAGTTAACAGTTTTGGGATTTTTATTTTTTAGAAAAAATCGGGATAAAACTTAATATTGGATATCTGAAAAATTTTGTACATTTGTTTACAATTTGTTTACAATTAATTAACATAAATAATTTTTTACCTTAAAAACAACATTATGGAAGACAATGTCGAAAATCTTAAAAATGAAACTACAATAGAAACAACTCCAGCAGTTGCAACTCCAAAACCAAGAGCAACAAGAGCTCCAAGAAAAGCGACAGCTCCCGCAACAACGGTAACACCAAGTAAAGCAACAGCCCCAAGGGCCCCAAGACCATCTAGAACGATTTCAAAACCTATTATGGAAATCCCTGTAATTGCCGAAACTCCGGAAGTTATCATTACAGAGGAAACTATTGTTATCATAGAGAATCAAACAAAAGAAGAAAAAAAGAAGATGAAAGAAAAAGAAAAGGAAAAAAAAGCTAAGGCGAAAGAAAAAGCTAAGTCTAAAGAAAAAAAATCCAAGAAGGCCAAAAAGGAAAAAGCGAAAAAAGCCAAAGCAAAAACGAAGGTAAAAGAAAAAAAGGCTAAAGCGAAAGCTGCAAAAGCAAAAAAGAACAAAAAGAATAAAAGCAAGAAAAAATAATACCCTTTCTTTTTCGCATATGAACACAAAACCCAATTCAATACGAATTGGGTTTTTGTGTTTTTATGAAATTCTTACAAAGAGAAGGAAATATGATGTTATTTCTTATTTAATGCAGCACTCATTTCCATAGAAATGGCAGAACGCTCCATCTTCAATTTTCCAGCCATCGTTTCAATAACAACAGTTGTTTCTGAAACTTCAGCAACTTTACCGTGAAGTCCGCTTTTGGTAATGATTTTGTCACCCACTTTTAAAGCGCTTTCAAATTCTTTTTCGTTTTTGGCTCTTTTTTGCTGTGGTCTAATCATAAAGAAATAGATCACGACGAACATTAATAAAAAAGGTGCAAATTGAGTTAACTGTTCCATAATTTTGATTTAATTTATTTTGTTATTTGTTATTTGTTATTTGATTTTTGTTATTTGTTAATTAAACATTTACATTAACCCGCGACCGACTTTTACAATTCTATTGCTGGTCTGTAATTCTTTTACTAAATTGTCTAAAATTCCGTTGATAAAAATACTACTTTTTGGCGTAGAATATTCTTTGGCAACTTCTAAATATTCATTAAGTGTCACTTTTACGGGAATCGAAGGGAATTTCAAAAATTCACAAATGGCCATTTTGAGAATAATGGTATCAATTTCTGCAATTCGATCACTATCCCAGTTGGGTGTTTTGTCATCATATTCTTTAGCCAATTCCTTTTCGTTCAAAATTGTTTTTCTAAACAAATCTTTTACAAAATCGCGGTCTTCATTGTCTTTATATAATTTTGGAACTCTAAAATTTCCTTCTTCGATAGGTTTTAAGGCTCTCAACTGCTTGATGATATGAGTATTCACTACAGGAATATCATCAACCCAAGTCAACTTGTTGTCTTCTAGATAATCGTATAATTTTTCATTTGGAACTATCATATCCGAAAACAATTCAACAATAAAATCTTTATCTTCCTCAAATGTATTTATGGCATTACTCATGTATTTCGTATACAATTTGCTTTGCTTTATGTCACTAAGAAGTAATAAAATATAATCGTCGTTTAATGTCCAATTGTTAATTTTGCGATTTTCGAGCGCCATACCCAACGAATTATTATCGGCAAGTAGCTGAAAAATAGTGTTTTTTATAAACTTTTCGTTCGGTTTGCGTTCCTGAGGAGTGGCAAGATGTTTCTGACTTGATTTATGCAAAAAAACAGTTTCTTTTTTACAAATTTCAATCAATGAGGAAAGCATTATAAGGTATAAATCCTGAATGGCGTCTATGCTATGATAAAGGAATTTTTCTTCTTTTTCTAAATCATCTGACCCGTTTTGATGCATGGCGTAAATGGATTGCATGACCTTAACGCGAATATGTCTTCTATTTACCACAATGTAAGAACTTTTATTGAATTAGTTGGCAAAAATAAGGATTTCATCTTCTAAAAAAGAATTAAACTTGAAAAATATCTGAATTTCAGCTTACCTTTGGAATTCCTTAGATTATTTAATTATTATGAAAGAATTACGCTATTTAGATAAATATTTCGTCAAATATAAATACAGCTTTTTAATTGGCATATTCATTACCATTATAGGTCAGATTTTTTCTTTGTTTACACCAAAATTAATTAGCAAGTCCTTTACTATAATCGAAGCTTTTACAAAAGATAAAACGGTATCTAAAGCTTTTATGCAAGGAGAATTAATAACTAATATTTTACTGGTTATTGGCACCACAATTGTAGCAGGATTTCTTACTTTTTTGATGAGACAAACTCTAATTGTCATGTCACGACACATCGAATTCGATTTAAAAAATGAGGTTTTCAGGCAGTATGAAAATTTATCACAAAATTTCTACAAACAAAACCGCACAGGCGATTTGATGAACCGCATCAGTGAAGATGTTTCAAAAGTGAGAATGTATGTAGGACCAGCAGTTATGTATTCTATTAATACCATAATTCGGTTTACCATTGTCATTATTTATATGTTTAATGTATCACCAAGGCTGACCTTATACACTTTGCTACCATTGCCGCTATTGTCCTACGCAATTTTTAAAATAAGTTCCGAAATAAATGTAAGAAGCACCGTTTTTCAACAATATTTATCCAAAGTTTCTAGTTTTACTCAAGAAATATTCTCGGGAATCCGAGTGATTAAAGCCTATTCTTTAGAAGACCAACATCAAAACAATATGATTAATTTAGCCAATGAAAGCAAAAGTAAAAGCTTGAGTTTAGCTAAAATCCAAGCGTTATTCGGACCCTTAATGTTAGCACTCATAGGAATTAGCAATTTAGTTGTAATTTATTTTGGTGGATTAATGTACATTAACGGAACCATAAAAAGCATTGGCACCATCGCAGAGTTTATACTTTATGTCAATATGCTCACTTGGCCAGTAGCTTCATTAGGCTGGGTTTCGTCGATGGTTCAGGAAGCAGAAGCATCACAAAAAAGAATCAATGAGTTCTTGAAAATCGTACCAGAAATTCAAAACAAAAATCCAGAAAAATCACGAATCGAAGGTACTATTTCTTTCGAAAATGTAAGCTACACCTACGAAGACACCAATATAAATGCATTACAAGACATTAGTTTTACTGTTCACAGAGGCGAAACGCTGGCAATTTTAGGAAAAACAGGTTCGGGAAAATCAACCATCATTTCATTGATTTCGCGTTTGTACGATGTCACCAACGGCCGCATTATAGTAGATGAAAAAGAAATTAGCACTGTCAACTTATACGATTTGAGAAACAGTCTTGGGATTGTGCCGCAAGATGCTTTTTTGTTTTCGGACTCAATCCGGAATAACATCAAGTTTGGCAAGGAAAATGCTACTAACGAAGAAGTAGAAGCTGCTGCAAAAAGTGCTGTGGTTCATGACAATATTATGGGTTTCAATAAGCAATACGAAACCATTCTTGGCGAAAGAGGAATTACACTTTCAGGAGGACAAAAACAAAGAGTTTCTATCGCAAGAGCGATTATCAAAAATCCAAAAATCTTACTTTTTGACGATTGTTTATCCGCAGTCGATACGGAAACCGAAGAAGCAATTTTAAATAATCTTCAGGAAATTTGCAAAGACAAAACCACGATTATTGTCAGTCATAGAGTTTCATCGGCGAAAAATGCAGACCGAATTATTATTCTCGACGAAGGTCGAATAATAGAGCAAGGCTCTCATAATCAACTTATAAATCAAGAAGGTTATTATGCCGACTTGTATTTGAAACAACTTTCTGAAAAAGAATTACAATAATTGTTGTTTTATACAACTATTTTTAAGATTTTTGAATACTACTTAAGAAGATTAACTTGGACGATTGATTATGAGAGAACATGATATGTTAGAAAAAGAAGAAATATTTTCTAAAGTTTTACGAGCTGGACGAAGAACATATTTCTTTGATGTAAGATCCACAAAAGCGGATGATTACTACATTACAATTACAGAAAGCAAGAAATTTACCGAAGCAGATGGTTCGTTTCACTTTAAGAAACATAAAATCTATTTATACAAAGAAGATTTTGCCGCTTTCGCTGAAATTCTAGAAGAAATGACGTCTTATGTTTTGAATCACAAAGGCGAGGAAGTAATATCCGAAAGACACCAAAAAGACTTTAAGAAAGAATATGATTCCGAACAAATAATAGAAGCATCAGAATTGCCTGCGACATCAAGTTTTACGGATATCGAATTTGATGATATATAATTGTAATACAACAACCAAAAATAACTAACCAAAACCAATTAGTCCGAAAGTCAAAAGATTTTCGGACTTTTTTTTCACCTTTTATTTAATCGCAAACCAAATAAATCTGCTACTAAGTTTTTATCCCACGCAATCTAAATAATATCGTCTTTTTCTAGAATTACATACGATTCTGGATTTAAGATTCCATTTCTTTTTTTTTGATGCTTACAAGCAATTCATCTGCAATTAAATTCCCAAGAAATTGCTAGGAGTGATTTGCAGTAATTCAGCTTTGATTTCAGCTGAAACTTCTAAAGTGGCGATAAAATTATGAATGGCTTTTTTATCAATCGCTTCGTTCGTTCTCGTTAATCCTTTCAATGCTTCATACGGATTAGGGTAGGCTTCCCGCCGTAAAATGGTTTGAATCGCTTCGGCAACCACTGCCCAATTTTTATCTAAATCTTCGTGGAATTTGGGTTCGTTCAATAGCAATTTGTTCAAGCCTTTCAAAGTAGCTTCAAAAGCAATTAAGGTATGCCCCAGCGGTACGCCAATGTTTCTCAAAACCGTGCTGTCCGTCAAATCGCGTTGTAATCTGGACAAGGGTAGTTTTGCCGAAAGATGTTCAAAAATTGCATTTGCCATTCCTAGATTTCCTTCTGAATTTTCAAAATCAATCGGATTTACTTTGTGTGGCATTGCCGATGAGCCAATTTCTCCTGCCTTGATTTTTTGTTTGAAATAGTCCATCGAAACGTAGGTCCAAATATCTCTGTCTAAATCAATAATTATCGTGTTGATCCTTTTTAAGGCATCAAAAAACGCAGCGAAATGGTCGTAATGCTCGATTTGTGTTGTAGGGAAGGAGTGATGCAAACCCAAGTTTTCCTCTACAAAATCACCACCAAATTTTCTCCACTCAATTTGTGGATAAGCCACGTGATGGGCGTTGTAATTTCCAGTTGCACCACCAAATTTAGCCGCAAACGGGATGTTGAACAACAAACGCATTTGCTCTTCTAAACGTTCCACAAAAACACCTATTTCTTTTCCCAAACGAGTTGGAGAAGCCGGTTGTCCGTGGGTTCTTGCTAGCATTGGAATGTCACGCCATTCGATGCTTAAATCTTTTAATTTTGAAGTTAAAGCAATTAATGACGGCATATAAACGCTCTCGAAGGCTTCCTTTGTCGAAAGCGGAATCGCAGTATTGTTGATGTCTTGCGAAGTGAGTCCAAAATGAATGAACTCTTTATATTGCAATAATCCCAGTTTTTCGAAAGCGTCCTTGATAAAATATTCTACCGCTTTTACATCGTGGTTGGTCACTTTTTCGGTTTCTTTGATCCAAAGGGCATCTTCAGTAGAAAAGTTTTTATAAATGTCGCGTAAACTGTAAAATACATTGGGATTTACGGTTGCAAGTTGAGGTAAAGGAATTTCGCAAAGCGCAACAAAATATTCAATTTCTACCAAAACACGGTATTTGATTAACGCTTCTTCCGAGAAGAATTTTGAAAGGGAACTGGTTTTGCTTCTGTATCTACCGTCGATAGGCGATACGGCGTTTAATTCGTTTAGTGTCGTCATTGTTGTTGTGTAGTTAGAAATGCAAAAATAGTTATAAGTTATAAGTTTTGGGTTACATTTTAGATGTTTTTTGTCATTCTGACTAAGGAGACCCGAGCAAGCGAACAGGCGCAGCAAATCTCAACTAGTAGCTCCCGTTTGCAGTGATTCCTCCTTCATCGGAATGACAAATAGGCCTTTTTGAATTTACCCTTTAAACTGCTATTGTAATTTTCTAAGTTCTTTTCGCAAGATTTCCATCCCTTTTGAGCCAGTAGTGGCAAGCACTTTGATATCATTGGAAAAATTATAAATTGCTGTAGGTTTTGGATCAATATAAAAAACGGGAATATTGCGCTTAGCGAAATTCATCAAACTGGCAGCCGGATACACTTGAAGTGAAGTTCCGATTATAATAAGAATATCTGCTTTTTCGACAATAGGTATGGCTTCTTCTAGGGCTGGAACTTCCTCACCAAACCAGACAATATGAGGTCGCAACTGGTTTCCTTTATCATCAACATCCCCAAAATTCAAATCGGTTTCCCAGTCCAGAATGTAACTGCTGTTTTTTGTACTTCGCACCTTTAATAATTCGCCGTGAAGATGCAATACATTTGAACTACCTGCCTTTTCATGTAAATTATCTACGTTTTGCGTGATGATAAATACGTCAAAATCGTTTTCTAATGCTGCGAGAATTTGATGTCCGAGATTAGGTTGTACTTGCTTTAATTGTTGGCGTCTTTGGTTGTAAAAATCAAGAACTAATTCTGGATTTTTATGCCAACCTTCGGGTGTCGCCACATCCATAACATTATGGCCTTCCCAAAGTCCTCCAGCATCGCGAAAGGTGTTGATGCCGCTTTCGGCGCTGATTCCCGCTCCAGACAAGACGACTAGTTTCTTTTTTACATTTAAGTTATTTGCCACGAATGCACGAATTAAATATTAGAAGTGAAAATTAGTAAATTCGTGGCTAAAAAAGTTAGTATTTTTGGTAAAACTTATTTTGAAATGATTGATCTCCATTACCTTCATTATCTCGAAAACATCCTTACTGAACATCGAAAAAAGAAGTTCTTACAAGTTTTAGAAAACAGAACCAAGCATTTTACGATTGTTGTGGAAGATATTTTCCAAATGCACAACGCCAGTGCGGTGATGCGCAGTTGCGAGATTTTTGGTATCCAAGAATTAAACATGATTGAACAACGCTATGGTAAAAGTATCGACAAGGAAATTGCGATGGGTGCCCAAAAATGGGTCGACATTAATAAATTTGACACTGTTGGAAATTGTCTGGAAACGCTAAAAAGTAGAGGCTACCAAATTATTGCTACAACGCCGCACGAAAATGATTGTTTGCTGGATTATTTTGATATTTCGAAACCCAGTGCCTTATTTTTTGGTACAGAAAGAGACGGATTGTCCGAAGAGATTTTAGAAAAGGCAGATGGTTTTCTTAAAATTCCGATGGTGGGTTTTACCGAAAGTTTAAATATTTCGGTTTCGGCGGCAATTATTATACAGAACTTGACTCACAGACTCCGCACATCAGCGATTAATTGGCATTTATCTGAGGAAGAAATTCTGGAGAAAAGATTGGCTTGGGCCCGAAGTTCCATTAAGGATATAAAAAGGATTGAGGAAAGATATTATGCTGCATTATAGCTTTTTTAATATCTAAAATTGTGGCGTGTTGCTTTGAAGTTGCAGTATGTGAAACTAATAATAGGACTAAAAATGAGTTGTAAATCTATTTTAGGACAAGACAGACGAAGTAAATCCGCGCTATCGGGATTTGTTAGGCAGCGAGGGTTTTAGCCTTACTTTTTCTATTTTTTCTTTTGTTATTTGTTTTTTTAATGGGAAGCGATCCACGTATAAATCCACTCATCAATCCACTCATTAAACCACTCATTCCATTTCCTAATGCGTTTACAAATACCGTTTCAGGCATGGGTAAAATATAATAATTAATTGCCATTGAAACCACTAAACCGCCAATTCCTCCAATTAGCCCAGCTTTTAAACTTTCTTTATTAATCATATCTTGTTTTTTTTAGTTACTATTTTTACACCTACTCTGTGTTACAGTTTTCGGCTGCCCTGTTATTGTATACTTTATGGGCACGGATTGCACCCGAGCGCAGCGAACAGACGAAGTAAATCCGCGCTATTCGGATTTAGTATGTCTATTTTCATAATTTATATTGTCTGTGTCTAATTCGTAGCATGACCACTAACGTCCCGCGGCTTTGCGAAGGCTGGGTTTAGAGGCACTTAGTTTCAAATTAGCACAAAGTTTAATAGAATTCCTAATGCTCAATTTAGCACTTCAG